>Ga0105051_10008698_pt1 | contig 10222 bp, 8 predicted proteins | sample FRY02_FD_78383 | JGI IMG/M metagenome (GOLD analysis project Ga0105051, IMG submission 78383) | Freshwater microbial communities from Lake Fryxell liftoff mats and glacier meltwater in Antarctica - FRY-02 (megahit assembly) | ecosystem: Environmental > Aquatic > Freshwater > Ice > Glacier...
AAGCTCTGCGGGGACGCAACTTGGGAAGGGATATTCCGGTCGATAGCGCGCCAATGGTGCGGGCAGTCTCGACGAACGTTGCTCCGCCGAGACTGCTTTTTGGACTCCCATTGGACTCCCATTAGACTCCCATTAGACTCCCATTGGACGCAGGAGTAGATGCCTCAAAAAATCCCCCATTCTGGACAGATGCCACTAAAATCCGAGAAGAACCATGAAAATAAAGATTCCATGGCACGGGCTTGTAGGCTTGGATAGGAATGCATTTCACAGGTGAGAAACCTCCGGCACAATTTTCAAGCTCGGACAAAACCACAAACGGCGATGCGACCACAACTTCGTTCTCAATCAAATCATGCAAACCAAGCCGTTCCAAAAATCAACGATCGAAGAAATTCGTCAACGCTTTGATCATGACGTGGAACGATTTTGAATCCGATCTGCTTGACCTCAGTCAACCGATGCTGAGCCGTGCGCATGAGCGACTCGCGATCGTCAATCAAGGAACGATCGCGACCATCCAAGCGGACATTCACGATGCCCAGCTTGACGATGAATCGTACGACGTCGTTCTTGCTGCCGCCGTACTTCATCATTTGCGAGATGATCAAGATTGGGAAACGGCATTCGCAAAGCTGTTCCGAATCGTCGCCCCAGGCGGATCGGTTTGGATCACCGACCTGGTCTCACACGAAACCGAAGGGGTTCATGCGATGATGTGGCATCGTTATGGTGAATACTTGATGGGGCTTGGCGGCGCGGACTATCGTGAAAACGTATTCGCTTACATCGCCAGAGAGGACTCGCCGCGAGCGGTTACCTACCAACTTGATTTACTCCGCAAAAGCGGATTTCATTCGATTGAACTGCTTCACGAGAACTCATGCTTTGCTGCTTTTGGTGCCTTAAAAAGTTGATAAATAGCATCGGTTCGAAAATGAAGCACTCAAGCCGTGATTATTGGTTGCGGCGCTGCTATGCTAAGTGTTCCCTGCTCTGAGCCGATCGGCTCGATCGTTCACCACCGGGAACCTTCTCATGTTTCGTAATGAACTCTCTATCTTTTGTAATGGCCGGCTATTTGTCGCCATTTTGCTGGTCGCTTCGGCTTTGGTAAGTGGCCAGGCCCGGGCTGACGACAGCAGCGATATTGCGGCGCAATCCAGCGACATCAATGGAGGGTTCTTTGTGCACTTGGGTTGTGGAGACGGAACGTTAACACACTCTTTACGAAAAAATAATGGTGTTCAAGTCCAGGGATTGGACCGAGACCAGGCACTGGTTGATGCCGCTCGAGCGAGACTGCTGAAGGAAGGTAAGTACGGCGACATCGCGGTCGAACGATTAGTGGGTAACGAGCTTCCTTATGTCGACAACTTCGTTAACCTTCTCGTTGCGGAAGACGCGGACGGTATTTCGATGGGCGAAATCGATCGTGTCCTTGTTCCCAATGGCGTTGCATTGATCAAAGAGAATGGCTCATGGAAACGAATCGTCAAACCACGCCCGGGTAACATTGACGAGTGGTCTCATTACTTGCACGATGCCAGTGGCAACTCCGTCGCGCACGATGACGTGGTCGCCCCACCGCGACATTTGCAATGGGTAGGTAGCCCCCGTTGGTCGCGCCATCACGACCGCATGGCAAGCATGAGCGCGCTCGTTTCCACGGGGGGACGAATGTTCTACATTATGGATGAGGGTAGCCGCATTTCGATCCAACTGCCTCCGAAGTGGAAGTTGATTGCTCGTGATGCATTCAACGGCACCGTGCTTTGGAAACGCGACATCGAAAAATGGCAAAACCATTTGTGGCCGCTGAAGAGTGGTCCGACTCAGTTGTCTCGCCGACTGGTGTCAACCGACGATACGGTCTTTGTCACCATGGGCATCGATGAGCCTCTTTCCGCTCTCGACGCCGCGACGGGTGAAGTCATCCGCACCTATGAAGGCAGCGATGCGACTGAAGAAATCATTCACACCAACGGCATGTTGTTCTTGGTGGTGCGCAAAGGAACGGCGGAGCTTGCGGACTATTCGCCTCTGAACGGACAAGTCGGTGACCAGGCCCACGTTCGCGACTTCTTTTGGAACGAAGAGCCTCGCGTCTTAATGGCGTTTGATGCGAAGTCGGGAAAACAACTTTGGGCGAAGCAAACCAAAGTCTCACCGCTGACGCTTGCCGCCGACGGAACCAACATCTTCTTTCATGATGGAGACAAACTTGTCAGCTTGAATCAGAAATCGGGCGACATCGCGTGGGAAACCGATCCGGTCACCCGTCGCCAATCGTTCACATTCAACTTCGGGCCCCGCCTCGTTGTGCATGAAGACGTCGTGCTGTACTCCGGTGGCGATGGCAAGATGACAAGCATCGATGCGAAGAGCGGCAAGGCGCTTTGGAGTTCCGATTTTCCCAACAGCGGTTATCAGTCACCGCAGGACTTGATGGTTGTCAAAGATTTGGTGTGGCTCGCGCCATTAACCTCTGGCAAGGACAGCGGTGTCTATACCGGACGAGATCCGAAAACGGGTGAGATCAAACGCGAGTTCGCGCCAGACGTCGATACGTATTGGTTCCATCACCGTTGTTACATCGCGAAAGGGACTGACAATTTTCTCATCCCATCACGCACCGGGACCGAGTTCGTGGATCCGACGACGGAGCACTGGGAAATTCATCACTGGGTTCGCGGCGGTTGCTTGTATGGTGTCATGCCTTGCAACGGTTTGACTTACGCACCGCCTCACGATTGTGCGTGCTACCCCGAAGCCAAGCTTTATGGTTTCAACGCACTGGCTCCGATCGCACCAACGCGTCCGATTCCAGCGGTGGTTCCTGAAGAAGGTCGTTTCGAAAAAGGGCCAGCGTACAACGTGGTCCTGGGCGCCGTTGCCGATCCAGCCATTGATGATTGGCCTGCTTTTCGCCATGACTCCGGGCGCAGTGGCACGACGTCGAAGCCAGTGCCTGCGAATCTCAAGTCGAAATGGGAAGTCGCTCTCGGTGGTCGTTTGACGCCGCCGGTCATTGCAAACGGCTTGGTTTACCTGGCTCAAATCGACACACACACATTGTTCGCGATCGATGAAGAAACCGGCAAAGAACAATGGACTTACACGATCGGCGGTCGCATCGATTCGCCTCCGACGGTTCACCGTGGACGAGTCGTGTTTGGAGGCGCGGATGGCTGGATTTATTGCTTGACCGCGAACGATGGAAAGCTGGTTTGGCGATATCGCGCGGCGCCGTTGGATCGACGCACGATGGCTTATGAACAACTGGAGTCCCTCTGGCCGGTGCATGGCAGTGTGCTGCTTCATAACGAGATGGTTTACGGTGTTGCCGGTCGTTCGATTTTCCTGGATGGTGGCTTAAGACTCGTGCGTCTTGATCTCGCGACGGGCAACAAGTTGTCGGAAACGATCATGGACGACACGAACCCCGAGACCGGTAACAACATGCAGGAGAAGACTCAGATTCTGCAGATGCCCGTTGGCTTGCCGGATATTTTGTCTTGCGATGGCAGACATATCTTTATGAAGTCTCAAAAGTTTGATCTTGAAGGCAATCGCCTTGAGATCGGTCCAAATTCGGGTGCGTTTGTCGAACAGGTGCAGAAGCAACGAGGCGAAGATGCTCACATCTTTGCACCGATGGGTTTCCTAGATGACACATGGTTCCATCGATCCTACTGGGTGCTGGGCCAAAGCTTCGCAGGTGGTCACGGCGGCTACTTCCAAGCCGGTCGCTTTGCACCATCGGGTCGCTTGCTGGTCAATGGCAACGGCTATGTGTTTGGTTATGGTCGTAAGCCCGAATACTTGCGCTGGACAACGACGCTTGAGCACCGGTTGTTCGCGGCCGAACCCAACCCACCCGAGATTCCGGTTCAGGGGGAAAAGCGTGGGCAGGCGGGACCACCGCAGGGAACCTATGCATCGTTCCGCGGAACACCAAGCCTTGATCCCACGGATAAACCATTGACGGTCGAAGCATGGTTTACGGCGACGAAGCCCGAGGGCGTCATCGTCGCTAGAGGCGGACCGCTGGAGGGGTTTGCAATTCGTCTCAGCGGTGGGAAGCCTGAATTTCAGGTTCGCTCCAAGGGAACTCTTTCCAGTGCCACGGCGAACAAACGCGTCATCGGTGGTTGGCATCATGTGGCCGGCGTGCTGGCCGAAGACAAAACCATGAAACTGTTTTTGGATGGCGAACTGGTGGCAACCACGAAGGCAAGTGGTTTGATTTCCAAAGACCCAGCGCAGGGATTGGAAATCGGTGAGGACATCGGAAGCTTAGTCAGCGAGCCCAATTCACCGTCCGGATTCACCGGGATCGTCGATGAAGTACGCTTGTACTTTTTGGCCGCGGATGACGAACAAGTCGCGAAGCGTTTCACCGACGGATCGGAAATCTCAAGCGAAGCGGTCCTCGCGATCAGCTTCGATGATGGAACGGCACGCGATGATTCCGTCAATCGAAACAATGGAACACTTGAAGGCGGATTGCTTGTCGATGGCAAAATTGGCAAGGCGATCCAGTTCTCCGCGTCGGTTGCCAAAGGTGGACGCAAAGCTCCGCAGGGCAAGCCTGAACAAGGAAATTCGTTAGTCGAACCGAAGTGGAGCCAAGATGTTCCCATTTATGTTCGCGCGATGGTGCTTGGCGGTTCAAAGCTTTTCATCGTGGGACCTCCCGACATCATTGACGAAGAGTCGACGTTTCAAAAATTAACGGAGAAGGATCCTGAAGTGCAAAAACTTCTGGATGAACAAGATGCGGTCTTGGAAGGTAAAGACGGTGCACGCTTGCTGTCCGTGAACATTGACACAGGTGAAGTCGAGAACAATCTCAAGATTGATTCTCTGCCTTCCTGGGATGGAATGGCCGGTGCCAATGGTCGGCTTTATCTATCGACGCTCGATGGCAAGCTGATCTGCTTTGGGGAGTAACGTCTGATGATTCAAACACGCCTCGCTACCGCCATCACGATCGCCATGGCATCACTTGCCTTTGCGTCAGTCGCGTTGGCTTGCAACATTCCGGTCTTCCGGTACGCGCTGGAGCGTTGGAAGTCGGATGCGTATGAAATCGTCGTCATGCATGGCGGCGATCTTACGGCAGAGCAGTTGGCGTACGTCGACTCACTGGACAAGGCGTCCGCAGCGTCGAGTGGTGCGGCAAATATCACGATCAGCCACGAACGCGGCGCCGAAGCGACGACGCCGCAAATTGCGGTACGAATGTCGATGACCAGCGGTCGCATGGTCAACCACTGGCAAGGGACGTTTGAGGAAGCGAAATCGGCAAGCTTGCTGCAGTCGCCCGCGAGAATGGAACTGGTCAAGCGATTGCTCGCTGGTGATTCCGTCGTTTGGTTACTGCTTCGTTCAAACGATGAAACAAAGTCCAATGCAGCGAAACAATTGCTCGTCGACTCTTTCAAGACATTGAAAGCGAAGGTATCGTTGCCCGATGGCATCGGATTGCCGGGCAGCGAACTGCACAGCGAGGTACCTTTGTTCGTGAAATTTAGCTTGATCGAAATCGATGCCGATGACGCCAGCGAAGAATTTCTGCTGTCGTCGTTGGGAGGCTTTCAGGCCGATGCGATACGCGCTGGCGAACCGCTGTTGGTGCCAGTTTTTGGCCGTGGTCGGGCGTTGGAGGTTATTCCTGCGACGATCATCAATCCGTCACTCATTGAAGACTTAACGAGGTTTCTCAGCGGGGCTTGTTCTTGCCAAGTCAAAGAACAAAACCCAGGCTTCGATCTGCTACTGAGCGTCAATTGGGATACGGAACTCTATGGAGTTGATGGCCTTCGGCCGCCACCCGCGAAATCGGTGGGTGAGGGCGACCGAGCGCCGCGTACCATCGCGATTCCACCTGGGAAAAGGAAGGAAAAATAATCATGAATCGAACGCTCTTTGCGCTCATTGGATCCGCGGTTTTCTTGCTTGGGGCAATGTTCTTACTTGCCGGTGGCAATTCCCAAAGCGGTTCAAACAAGCAACCGATCGTTCTGTTCTGTGCCGCGAGCAATCGCGCGGTGATGGAATTGATTCGAGCAGATTATGAGAAGGAATTCGATCGGCAAGTGCAGATTCAATACGGTGCCTCGCAAACGCTGCTTTCGTCAATGGAAGTCAGCGGCAGTGGTGACGTTTATCTTCCCGCCGATGACAGCTACTTCGACATCGCTGCCAAGAAGGCACTCGTTGCCGAGGTGTTGCCGATCGCGACGATGAATGCCGTCCTTGCCGTTCGCAAGGGCAATCCGCAGGCGATACACACGATGGATGAACTATTGAAAAGCGGTATCCGTTTGGTCCAAGCCGAGCCAGACGCAACGGCGATTGGCAAAGTCGTGAGAGCGGCGCTCCAGGCAACCGGCGATTGGGACAAAGTCGCCGAAGCGACGACCGCCTATCGCACGACGGTCAATGATGTTGCCAATGATGTGGTCGTGGGTGCTGCCGACGCCGGCTTTGTTTATGACGCGGTGCTTGCCAGCTACCCGGCGCTTGAAGCGGTAAAACTTGACGAATTGGAATCGGTTGCGTCCCAGGTTTCGATCGGTGTGATCGCTTCGACGAAGCAACCGCAAGCGGCTCTTCATTTTGCGAGATATGCGTCAGCTCGCGACCGCGGTCTGGTGCATTATGCAGAGCAAGGCTTCGAGGTAGTCAAGGGTGACGTTTGGCAAGACACTCCCGAATTGATTTTTTACGCGGGCTCGATGCTGCGTCCGGCGATTGACGGCACGATCACGGCGTTTGAAGCGAGAGAAGGTGTGCGTGTCTCGCGGGTCTACAATGGATGTGGCATCCTGGTGGCGCAAATGAAAGCAGGGCAACATCCGGACGCTTACTTTGCTTGCGATACTGAGTTCATGAAACAGGTCCCAGACTTGTTTCCCGAACCGATTGACGTTTCGCAAAATGAATTGGTGATCCTTGTGCAAAAAGGCAATCCAAAAAAGATCAGCTCACTACGCGACCTTGGTCGTGAGGGATTGCGGGTCGGGGTCGGCCACGAGAAACAATGTGCGATGGGCTGGTTAACGCAGAATACGTTTCGCGAAGGTGGTGTTGAGAAAGAAGTGATGGCGAACGTGACCGTGCAGACGCCATCAGGCGACATGCTTGTCAATCAGATGCAGACAGGTTCGCTCGATGCGGCCGTCGCGTATCTCAGTAACGCCGCCGGGGCCGCTGATTTTTTGGATGCGGTCCAGATCCAAGGCATTTCCTGCAGCGTCGCGACGCAGCCGATTGCGATCTCGCCGGATTCACCTAACCGTCAAACCGCGAGCCGTTTGTTTCAGACTTTGTTTTCCGCCGATTCACAAGAGACCTTCGAAGCCGAAGGGTTTCGTTGGCAAATGGAACGGTGAACGATTGGTTGGTGATGTTGATCCGTTAGAAGCACCGGCATCCGCTCGATCACCGAGGCGAGGTCGTCGTTCGGACATGCCGTTCTTCCTGGTGATGGGTGGCGTGTCGTCATGTTTCATCTTGTTGATCGTATTGATGCTAGCCGCAGATGTCATGTTTACGTCCGTTGGCGATTTCAAAACGGCGTTGATCAAGCCCGAGATTCAAGCCGCGCTCAAGCTGACGATGTTGACTTGCACGGCTTCGGCGATTCTTTCGCTATGGGTCGCTATCCCGTTAGGCTATTTGTTGTCGAGGTTCCGATTTCCAGGTCGCTGGATCGTCGACACGCTTGTTGATATACCGATCGTATTGCCGCCGCTGGTGCTGGGGCTCAGTTTGTTGATTTTGTTTCACTTGCCGATCTATGGCTGGGAACTGGAGCGATGGTTGCGCGATGACATTGGCTTCGGCGTTACCTACCGTTGGCCCGCGGTGGTGCTGGCGCAGTTCTCGGTCGCGTGCGCGTTCGCCGTTCGCACGATGCGAGTTACGTTTGATCAAATTGATCCGCGTGCCGAAGACGTGGCTCGCACACTTGGATGTTCGCGCGCTCAAGCGTTTTTTAAAGTCGCTCTGCCGCAAGCGTCACGCGGAATGATTGCGGCGACGACCGTGGCATGGGCAAGATCGCTTGGTGAATTCGGGCCCATCCTCGTTTTCGCTGGCGCGACGCGAATGAGAACTGAAGTGCTTTCGACGACCGTGTTTTTGGAACTGAGCGTTGGCGAATTGAATGCCGCCGTCGCGGTCTCGTTAATCATGGTGGTGATTGCGGTTATTGTCCTGGTACTGCTCCGAATACTCGGCGCGGGGCCATCGCAATGATTCAGCTAATCGATGTCACGATCCTGGCCGGGCAATTTGCGTTGCAGAATGTTTCATTCGAAATTCCCTCTGGCCGTTACGCGGCATTGATGGGGCGGACTGGTCAAGGCAAGACCACGCTTCTCGAAGCTATCTGTGGCTTGCGAAAAGTCACGTCGGGAAAAGTGATCATCGATGGCGTTGATGTGACCGATTGGTCGCCCAGCGATCGCGAGGTCGGATACGTTCCGCAGGACCTTGCCCTGTTTCCCACGTTGACGGTGCGTGAACATCTTGCCTTTGCACTTCGACTAAGAAAGCAAACGTCATTGCAGATCAGAATCCGGACCGATGAGCTTGCGGAATTGCTTCACATCACATCACTGCTTGATCGCCATGTAAAACATCTCAGCGGCGGTGAATCGCAACGCGTTGCGCTGGGGCGAGCCTTATCGTTTCGCCCCGCGGTATTGTTGCTTGATGAACCGCTCAGCGCGTTGGACGAAGCTACGAGAAAAGAGATGCACGGCTTGTTGAAACAGGTGCAGCAATCGACACAGGTGACGACGTTACACATCACGCATAGCACCGAAGAAGCAGACGCCCTGGCCGATTGCAGGTTCTCCATTGAGTCTGGTCAGATGCAAACCACGGACTGAGTCATCCGTATTGAATTGCTCCGATCGGTTGCCGACTTAGCGGCGAACGCCGTTGTTGTTCGTCCATTCAAGAGGCTCGTCCGATGCCGGAATCCGGATCACGCCGCCGACTGGTTGGCGGCGCTCAGCAATCCGAAGGATATCACGGCAATGCGGATGACAGGTAATGCAAGTCGGTACGGTATGCGTATAGACAAATGCGGCACCTTCCAAATTTCCTTCACCTGCCAACTCGACAAGTCGCATGGATTGCCGGCGCAATTCCTTGCGATGGTGAGCGGAGACTTCATCGGTGTTAGTCTCCCACTGCGTCGCGTCGCAAATGCGCACCATGTGTTGCGCGCCGCGACGAATTTGGCCAAAGTCATTGGAGACCAACCCCGCGACAATGGCTTGCGAGCTAGCCATTGTCGCCAACATCAGGCCTGGGAGAGGTTCGTCCGGAGGTTCGCCATTCTGCGTGACTGCGACCGTCATCCCAAGTTAAACGCTCGGAGTCATTAAATGTGCGTCCAATCGCACATCGCAAGCGTGCGTTTTCGCACCGAAAGTCTGTCCGTCACAAATCGCAATGGACACTCCGAAAGCAGACGCATTAAACCCCGAGGTGCCGCCGCCGCACCCTATACTGCTGCGTTCAAGAAGCGGTTATTGTGTTGGATGTCAGCGACATATTCGCTTGGTGTTAATCACTGACATGACAGAATGGTCCCTTGCATCCTAAGCAAGGTTCCGGCTGATTGAAAACCTCCTAGATATGCACCCGCTAATTAGTCTCATTTAACAAGGCCGTTCGATGACAAAGCGAACTTATCTTTAGCCCCCCTTATTGACTCTCCTTGGTGTTTCCGTCGTCGGGCAAGAAACAGAAACCAAGAGTACGTCTGGCGCAGAAACGGGCACAGAGGTGATGCCGGCGGTAACGGAGTCTCAACGGAGGAGTTTTGAATGGAGAAGAAACTTGATTACTCGAAGTGAATCTTAGAAGCGCTGACATCAGGCCGTTTTGAAGACATCGAATCGCACGCGGGAAAAATGCGAGTACTCGGAAAGATCGAAGGCTTTGTCAGAGGACGCAGCACGTCTTACACAACGCATCTCCAATCGTTCGACCTTGCAATGCGAGAGTTGCAACGGAACGCACGAGCCAAGAACACCGAAGGTACGACGCTCGCCTTTCATCAAGGTTATTCTTGGATTTTAGTGGCAAGGGTGAGGTTCGCTTTCGGTCTTTCGACCTCGGAACAGGGCGGTGGATTTTTGCAGGCATCCGCTCCTGCGTCCAATGATTTGGCAGCAGACGTTGAAACGTG
>Ga0105051_10008703_pt1 | contig 10217 bp, 5 predicted proteins | sample FRY02_FD_78383 | JGI IMG/M metagenome (GOLD analysis project Ga0105051, IMG submission 78383) | Freshwater microbial communities from Lake Fryxell liftoff mats and glacier meltwater in Antarctica - FRY-02 (megahit assembly) | ecosystem: Environmental > Aquatic > Freshwater > Ice > Glacier...
TATGTATATATATATATCTATATGTATGTATATATATGTATGTATATAGAAGTATACACACACATACTATAATATATATATATATCTATATATATATATACACATGAGTACATACGATGTATATAGATGCATACGTATATATACATATATTTATGTATATACATATATACACACATATATACATATATGTATATATGCATATACATCTTTACATACGTATATATACCTACATAGATCTGTAAATCTATAAACATTTGTGTATACATACATGCATATATATATATATATACATATACATATTTGAACAAATTTATTACATATATATATATATATATATATGTATATATATATATATATATATGTATAGTATCAAAAAGTCTGTGTGTGTGCGAATGTAACAGAATTTGCGCTTGCCGCGCGTCAGAGAGGAGGCATGCGGCGGCAAGGCTCGCCACCGCGCGCCACCCGAAATCAGCCGCGACCCATGTGACATGTATTCTAGCTCTTCACAGTCGACTGTTTGCGGAGAGATTCATTCATTGCAGAAAAAGCGGCAAAACACCCCGAAAAGGTGCCTTGACCGATTTCATTCGACTGGAGCGTACTTCAAAATTCGACCTGAGCCTTCTCACCAAAAAAGGACTTGGGCTTGCTTCGACTTGAGCCCGTCACGGCGAGATTCGATTTCGACTTTAAGTCGAGATTTGAGTCGAAATCAAAATTTTCGTGAGCAAATCAGAGCTCTAGGCGAATTTTTGGATGTAGCTCAAGCCGAAACCCATGGGGAAAAAGGTATTTTTCCCGTGTTTTTCCGCACGATGGAAACACTCGCCAACATTGACCAAACATCCTGCCAAACAATCCGGTAGAGAACAAGGTATTTTTGTAGAATTTCGCGCCAAATATGGCGCCTTGTTCTCGTCAAAGGACTGCCAATACCAGCCCGCACATAGGTACCCCACGCATATCCCCTCCGTGCAACCAGCTGTGGGGGCTGGAAGGAGGCATGGTTGGGCAGAGGAGAGGGATGACAGAGAGGGGAGAAGAAAGAGGAGGGAGAAAGAGACCGTCGACAACGCCCAGGCCACATAGCGCACGAGCATGAAGAACGGCAACAGTTACGCGCGACGGCACCTGCGCGTTGAAGGCTGCACAGCCGGAAGGGGGGAGCGCTTGCACCAAGCGAAGGAGCGTCTTGACAAGGGCATGTGCTTCCTCGAACTCCTTGCACAAGAGGTGCGCCTTGACAAGGAGCTCCAGGACACTTAGTGACGTTGGAGCGGCAGCGTAGACGTCGCTGAGCAGCACCTTGGCGCGCGTGCCATTATCCTGCACGAGCAATTCAGCAGCCTTGCGCATGTCCTCACTCATTCGCTCTGCCCTAGCTACTTCAGCCTCCAGATCCGGGAAGCCCTGAGCAGCTGCTGCACGATACAGCGCAAGGCTGTCGCTAAATAGACCCAGCGCCGTCGCACACTGCGCCCCACGCACTGCTGCTTTGCTGTTGTCAGCCTTGAGGCGCAGCGCACAGTGGCAACACTGCAGCGCCTCGTGCCGCCGCCCCAGCTTGTCGAGCGCATTCGCACCGTTGCTGTACAAGACAGAGGCGAGCGAGGCTAGTGGTACAAGCTTGCCATCAGCAGTGGCCGAGTTGTAGTCGAGCGGCACCAGTTTGGAGGCCAGCGCCGCACCTTGCGCATACGTGTCGGCAGCTGCTTCCCACTTGGATTGCTTGAAGTATGCATTGCCTCTCTCTTTGAGTGTGGTGCATCGCTCTGTAATGGCCTGCTCCGACAATGCCTCGCCATCTTCATGGTCTGGCTCACAATCTTGGCGCGCACCACTTGAGATGTGGTGCTGCGAACTCGATGCAGAGGCAGGTCGGGAGCTGGAGGAGGCACCAGCATGTGCAGTGCGCTGCGGGTGCTTGTGTTGCCTGTTATCGCGCGCTTGCGGCTTGGCGCGGTGGGCAGGGGGATCAGCCATGGTGACGCGAGCTAGCAGTTTCGACGGAGGAGTGTTCGGGTTTTTTTTGAGCAAGCGAGCAGCGGCAGAGGGGCTTGCCATGCGTGACAGTTTTTCAAAGGCCGTCTTCTCTGCCTCATCCTGCCATGCAAAGTCTTCAGGCATCTTAAAGGGTGTTCGGAAATGAAACCCACCGCCACCCACCCCTTGTGACCCCTTGTAGGTTGTCTCCTCATCCTCTTCAGGCCGATGTTTAGGCGACGCCTTGCTGCTTCCTACCTTTTTGCCCGGTGTGCTATTTCGGGAAGACCGCCGCAGTGTCCGTGCGGGTGGTGGGCTTGTAGCCTCGCTGAGCGGCACTGCACAGTGCGTTGCAAAAGGCGGCATGCTGCTGCTTGCTCCCGAACTGCTGGTGGGCAAAGGGTTGAATGATCTTCCAAACGTCGCGCCAAACGCTGGGCACTGCCTTGCTGCACCACTGTGCCCACTGCCTTCTGGTTGGGGCACTGTGAAATTGAATCCACCGGGTACAGGCTGCGAAAAAGTGAATGCCGCAGCTCCCGTGGCGTGTGTTGCGGGCTGCGAAAAAGTGAAGTGAGTCTTGGGGTTTTGGGTAGTTGCCTCCTGGGTGGTCGACTGCTCCGCCTGCCCTGGTGCCTGCTTGGGCGGCGAGAAGACAAAGTGTGATGACTGGAAAGCGAACGTCGTCGCTGCAGGCTGGTGTGGTGCGGAAGTGTGGGCAAAGGCAGCAGGCGCCTCAAAGGTGAAGCCTTTCGGGGCATCATCATGCACCGTCGCTCCAAACGTTTTCCCACCGGCGCTGCAGCTCTTCTTGTCGGCCCTCCGGTCTGCAAAGCGTGACCCTGCGGAAGTCGGTATCGCAAATTGAGTGGCGAAGGCCAAGTTGGCAGCAGCCTGGTAGCCTGCAGTCTGAGCACCGTGCGCTTGATTGACGGGTCCCTGCGGTTGTTCTGTACTATCGGCCCCTATGCCCTCGGCGCCCCACGCTTCTGTGCGCTGCGTGCTCTCGGGATGCCCTGCGTGGTTGGCTGGACCTGTAGGCTCGATGACAGTACGCTTGAGCATGTCCGATATCTCGAATACGAATCCATCGTCACCATCCGACTCCTTGGCGCTGTACTCCTTTCGGACTCGCGGCTTGGCCTTTGCCTTTGCCTTCTCTGCCGCAAAGATGCCCTTCGAGCGCGGTGCTGGCACTTTTTTGGCCGATGCGCCAAATGCATCCACTTCCATCGGCGAGGCCGAAGCGCTTCTTGTGCCCGAGGCGCCTGAAGTTGACGGGCTGTGCTCGCTGCCCGACTGGCTCGTTGTTCCTGCCACCCACACATATTCTGGCGAGACACTGTGCGCTGCGCTCGAAGATTTCGAGGTGGGCGATGCGCCAGACGGCGCTGTTGATGCGGTGCTGGCGCAGTCGACTTCTGCCGAAGCACGTGCCGCCTGCTCCCAGAAAAGATCTTTTTGCTGCGCACAGACTGCTGCTGGTGCCGCAGCCCTGCTGGCACATCCACTTTCACCTGCAGCCGTACCATCTCCAAATTGGAAAGCGGCCGGGGAGACAAAAGTGAATATCGAGGAGATCGAAGCCTTTTTGCTCGCCTCCCGTGTGCATGATTCTGCTGCATAGTCAGGCTCACCGCCAGAAGCTGCGTTCAGCAGATTGGGGGCGTCACAGCCGCCGTCCAAGGGGTTGATGTTGAAAGGGTTGAATTTAAAGTTCCAGCTCTCAGTCTTGGTCTCGCGGGCTGCCTTCTTGTCCCTTTTAGGCGCGCAAGCAGCATTTTCAACTCTCTCGGCAGGAGGCTTCGTCACCGTGCGCGCCCGCACACGCTGGATGTGGGCATTGCGGAGCTTTTCGAGCGCGCGGTTGCGGATCGAGCCCATCGGCACATCACACACGGAGCACAAAGCTGCAGCGCCGCCCACCCTCGAAAAACACCCCGAACACAGCGTGTGGCCCTCGGCACACTGCCAGATGTGGGAGTTCGGGTCGCTCTGCTCCATGAAGTCTGTCAGGCATACGATGCACTCGGCACGCTCGTCGTCCTCCTCCGACGTCGGCGTCACCGTGAACGCAAACGCCATGATGGCCTGCCGTTCGAGGATGCACACAAATTGTGCCCCGACTTCTTCTTCGCGATTCAAATGGCCATGAATGCACTCTTCTACTGGAATGCACTCTTGGCCATGAATGCACTCTGCTACCGGAATGCACTCTTGAAGTCTCTTCTATCTCTTCTATTTGCCGTTTTTTCACGGAAAAAAATAAAACAGTGATTAGTCAACTCTCGCGAGATCAAAGTCTTTCTGAGATTTTTTTGGCGGAAAAGTTGACTGACGTATTTCCAAAATCCTCGGGTATGACGGAGGAACATGATGTTGTGGGAGGACGGTGAGCAGCCTTTGAACGAGGAGGCGTCGGTGCAGGGGTGCGAGTCGGGTCTCGCATCTCCAGACTCGTGTCACCCACTCACCCTTTTCTCCACTCTTCACGTCACATACTTGCAAAGTGTCAAAAATGGTGAACGGCTCCTCGGGAGGAACTCTCGGAATCTGTTTGCAGAATGCTGGAGGCCGCGTGATTGTCGACGCAGTTGACTCCAGATCGCCCAACTCGGCTGCGGTGCGTTTCCGTTGCAATTGTCGCTTTTTTGGTGAATGTGTTCTTGCCTGCCCCTGCTCCACCGTCACTCCAGCTCACCCGTTGATTGCGGGCCTGCTACGTGCTCCTATGCCTTGTTCTCGAGTCTCCAGAATGCCCTACCCATGAGGATTTGTGCACGGAGATTTTTGGGGTTTTTTCTGAACATTTTTGCGCTACGGGACCCTCCAGTATGGAGGATACGGGACCCACCCGTACCCCATCTGGGTGTTTCGATGACGGGACCCTCCCGTAGCAGCAAAGGGGAGGATAACTGACCCTCATTGTTGGACCCTACGGGACCTTCCTCTCTACGGTCCACTGCGGACCTGCGGACCGTAGAGAGGAGGGTCCCGAAGGACAAAAAAGTGAACTCCAGAGACACACATCCTCATTGGAGGGTTATTCTTCGCAACCGTGGAGTAATGAGGACCCTATGTTCGAAAAATGAGTTAAGTGGATAACCTGTTTCTTCGGCGTCAATGACATTGTCTGGGCGGGGTATTCTGGATACTCGCAGGTGCGGACCGGTGACGTCATTGCAGCGGTCAACGGTGTGAATGTCCTCGGTCTCCCGCTTTCTGCGGTCAGGCCGCTTCTAGCTGGTGCAGTGGGCACACCAGCGCGTCTATCAGTGTTGCGTCCAGAGGGACAGGCGGTGCTCTCGCTTGTCAGGCACAAACCACCATTTCAACCGGCGGTTCAGGGGGGTCAGCTTGTCACAGTGCCTTTGCACAAGCTCGTTGTATGGGACCACGGTCATGCACAGCAGGTTGCGACGGCGACGTCCAGGAATTCGATGCAGACGCCACAGGGCTTCTTGGACGTGACGGTGGTCGACGTGGAAAATTTGCCTGTGTGCTATGAGGTTGGCTGGTCCATTACATCCCTAGGCACCAGCACGGCGACTCCATACGTGGAGGCTTCCGTCAAGACTTGCAGGCTGCGCACCGGGTCGCAGACGGGAAAGTTGTCGGCAGCCATCAACAACACGCTTCGGCTGCCCGTAGTCGACACCTCACCGCTGTGTATTCGCGTGAAAAATGATGACGTGAGTATGGGCGGCAATATTATAGGTGAAATCAAATTTCCGATGCAGCAGATTGCGAACAACGGGTTCCAGCAGACGGGCCGGTTTCGCATCACCGTTGTGTGCCACGTTGGCCAACGCATTCCCACACTTCAACACCTCGAGGAGGGCGACGAAGTGACGGGCCTTAAGAACCGACCCTCGACCGTGCATCTTGAGCTGTCCTACCGCGGCCGGCCTTACCGCGAGATGCAGGCCGCAGAGATGCTGGCTGCCGAGTTAAAGCGCGTCAACAACGAGCGTATATTTCTCGAGGAAGAGCACCGGCACTTGCTTGACGAGCGACGCCGCGTTGAAATCGAGGAAAAGGGCCTGCTCGAACGCGATATTAAGGAGGCGCAGGCCCTGGCCAGGGCAGCAGTGAAGAAGGCACAGCGTGAGGCCAAAGTGCGCGAGGAGGTGTATGCTCTTAGCAAGACCAAGGTAGCCGAAGAGCGCGAGACTCGGCTGCTGGGCAAACGAAGCACCGAGCAAATTCATCTGGGCGCCATGCCCCACAAACATCAAATATTTGAAGAGGCCCCTCACGTGCAGTCGACGCAGAAACCTGCCGAGAGCAAAGCGTGGTGGGACATTCTGCCTGCCATGCCAAGCATGCCCACGATGCCCACCATCACCATGCCCAGGATAGACCTCACGCAGGAGAGCATACAGTCAGACGGGCGCAACTTAGCGAATGTACAGCTAGTATTGGATTTGGATATGGCGGTGGTGGGCGATGACGAGGCTTTCAAGCGCGAGGTGGAAGAGGATGTCATGGCTTCCCTCGGACCAGCTGCCAAGAAGTGCCGCGTCTCTAGTATTCGCGCCGGCAGTGTCATTGTCGACTTGCAAGTAGAGTTGGCTCCTGGTGTGCACGAAAAGGTGAAACTTTTGACTTGCGACTCAATCCCACACCCCAGTGGGGCTGTTGCGCGAAATGAGGGTTGGTGTGCCAGTCAGCCTGTTGCGTGAAATGAGGGTTTGCATGTTCTGGCGCACAGTGGCCTCTCTTGTAGAATCGTCTCTATCGTCTCTATCGTCTCTATCGTCTCTATCGTCTCTATCGTCTCTATTGTCTCTATCGTCTCTATTGTCTCGCATAACCCGAAGAAAGGACCACCTCTCCTCTTGGCGGCAGCTTGGGCCTGTACCCTCGAGAGCCTGTACCCTCACCGCCGCGCACCACAGACTCTTGTGTGGTGTTCTGATTGTGAGAGGTGGGCAGGAAGTGGCTCGGATTCTGCGTCACCAAGCAATGGACCCCACCTCCCCGCTCATGCGTGGTAAATACACGCGCTACACCAAGAACGTCTTGTCGTCCACACACACCATTCCCCATGTGCACCACGAGCAGCCTGAGATAGCAGCGCCAGTGGCTCAGGCGTCTCATCGTGTGGTAGAGAGTGTTGTGGCAAAGGCTTTCGAGCCCAACCTCAATGAGATGTTGCAGGCGGTTGAGAGGCGAATGCGCCTCCGTGAGATTCAGAGCGTGCCTGGGCAAGCCGATAGGTTCGAGTGTCAGATGATCCCAGATGCTGAGCCTGCTCTGCGCGCCATCGCAGCTGCTGGATACGAGGTGGTACTGGTGGCAGTAGCAGTGCCCTGGGTTGCAGAGCTGGCAGTGAAACACCTGCAGTCGCGTGGCATGGTCGGCAGCAACGGCTCAGCGCCCATCCACGATGGCAACGTCCTCTTCTGTCTCGAGGCAACTGAGAAGGCAGTGCTTCTGCAAAAGATGGGTGGCTTCGTTGTGGCAGTGGATCGTAGTTGGACCATTTGCGATTCGATCCTGCAGAATAATGCCGACCTGCACGCCATGCTGTTTAATCCGGACGAGGCAAACGAGGCGGCGTTCCTTCAGGATATTCGCGTGGCGCAGGCGGACGCGTATGCGCTGCATGAATTAGTGCAGCAGTATGGCACACGGCAGGTTGAGCGAATGAAGAATCCCAACGAGCCAGAGCATACAAGTGAGATGGCGCGGCTGGCGCCTCTGATACAGCAGCTTCACAAGAAGGTGTCTTCTCTTCGGTCACTGGTGCCGGCGAGCCGGCTTCCAGCGAACTCAGCAGCTATGCTGCCCACCCCAGACCCAAGTACGGCTGAGCGGCCGTGGCTGCAGGTTTGCGACATGCTACATGTGCCTCAAGCGCTTGTACAACAGTTTGAGAATGAGCAAGCATCTGCGTCTGGCCAGCCCACGGCCATACCGTTTAAGTACCCATTGGCAGCTTCGGACGACGAGGCTACCCTCCAAAGCCTACGTACTGGTGAGATACCGCACGAATGGGAACCGATTCAGGACAAGGAAACAAGCGGATGGTTTTTTGTGAATCATCGTCTTAAGACTTCATCGTGGTTATTACCTGTGCACTCAGCAGATGACACTGGTGCTGCCGGCTGGATGCAGCGGTCGCGCCGCAACCACCAGCAACTTCTTGGCAATGTGGGCATCGGCATGACGCTCTCCAAGGATGCTAGTGGCAGGTTGCGTGTGGTGGAGCTGCAAGACGGTGGTCCAGCGCAGAAGAGCCAACGTGTCAGATTAGATGATGTGGTGCTGTCCATCAACGGTGCTAACGTGTCCAATGAGTCGGAGCACGAAGCCATGGCACGCCTGATTGGGCAGCCCGACACGCCTGTGGTGCTGAGGTTACAGCAGGGTAGCGATGTCGACGGGCTGGCGAATAAGGTCACATGGTCACAACTTGTGACCATGTCGGAACCCGACCCGGAGTCACCCAACGAAGAGCACTTCATTGTGAATGGCATGCGCCTCACTGTGCCAGCCGAGGATGACCAGGGTGTCTTTTCAGTGCGAGATGCCAAGACGAAGGTGCTTGTTTACTTTGGCCCCGGCCGGTACACAGGAGTGTGGGACATTTTGTGTGCTGAGGGGCAGCAGGTCGCGAGTCGGCCCGAGATCTTCATGTGGCGCGGGCAGGAACTGTATCAGCCCGAGTACGATGCTCGAGGAATCGCAACAGTTCGCGATGCAAGGACAAGAGATGTGGTGTACCGCGGGCCAGGCGATAGCTACGTGCCTGGTCATCCGGGCAACTCATCCCTTGCCTCCCCTTTTGTCTGGCTAGTTCGTGGCCACGCACGCGCCAAGCGTGGGCGCGTCATGGTTTTTTCTTTCTCTCTTTTTCCTTCGCTCTCTCTTTCACACTCTCTCTTTGTTTTCTCGTGCGCGTGCGCTCTCTCTCACAAAAGCAAAACACATTCACATGTACGCACACGCGTGCTCTTATACACACGTATGCACATGCCAAGGTGGAATCGTTGTTGGATGCTGTTGAATGCAATTCTTTTGACACATGCGAATGATTCATGTCGCACGTTTGAACGAGTCATTTAATTTCATGAATGAGTCAGTTCGTGTGTAAGCATGCGTCATGTCACAACTCATAGGGTTGGTGGGTGAGTGGACGAAATGCGGTATGTGTCACACATGTTTGAGTCATGTCGCACGTTTCAATAGGAATGAACCGCGTCACAGATGACCGGGTCGACTGGCGGGTGTCACACGTCGAGAACCCTTTTTTATTTGTCAAATATGTTTTGTTTGCGTATTTTTATCCTGATTTTTTGACGTGCGGCGGCACCAAGTGAGACAAAAATTTGGTGACGGAAGTGTCTTCAAATTGAATAGAGGGGATCTTGAAATTTTCAAGAGGGGAGTGTGTTATATACTATACACTCCCCTCTTCGAAAAATCCCCTATGTGCAAAATCCGCATCGCTTTTGTCCACTGCAGTGGGCGCGTGGCGACATCGGGCTAAAGCCCTCCACCGCCGCGCGCCCCCGCAAGATGAGTCACTTACATATCACGAACTCAATACGCCAGGTAAATAAGACGAGCTTCGATCATTCATCTAGATATTACGAACTCAATAAGTCATGACAATAAATCAACTCAACGAGTCATGTAGATACCACAAATGAGTCATCTGAACATCACAAACTCCATGAATGAATGAGTGGTTTAAATTACACGAACCAATTAAGGTGTCCCAGTCCAGAACTCAGCGAGTCATCTAGGTATTACGAATGAGTGACCTGAACATCACGAACTCTATATGTCGACTAAATACCAAACACTCTATGGGTCATCTACATATCACGAACTGAACAATTATTATTTTAGGTGGACCTGGCGCGCGTTGTCGTCCGTCTCGTGCCCAAAGGCAGCGCACACGGGGGCCACGTCGACGATGTGGTATTGGGGTGTACAATACAGTTAGGTTGCGACTTCCGAACAGCCATCCGGCATCACAAAACCATCAAACGGCAGTTACGCCGCGACCTGGCGGCGTCTCTCCAAGTGCCGTGTGAGCGCTTTTCGACATGCCTCTTGGAATCCGGGAGCGTTATGGCCAAATTCAACGTGATTCCCGCTGCTGCTGTCGGCATGGGAGGGCCCAGCGCTACAGAACTGGCTGACAAGCTTGTTACACAAGCTAAGGACTCCAACTCACTTCTTCGTCGGCAACCACTCACACGATGTGCCGTACA
>Ga0105051_10008708_pt1 | contig 10214 bp, 9 predicted proteins | sample FRY02_FD_78383 | JGI IMG/M metagenome (GOLD analysis project Ga0105051, IMG submission 78383) | Freshwater microbial communities from Lake Fryxell liftoff mats and glacier meltwater in Antarctica - FRY-02 (megahit assembly) | ecosystem: Environmental > Aquatic > Freshwater > Ice > Glacier...
TACGAGTTTAATGGCTGCTGTCGCTTTGGTTTTATTAACAGTTGCTATTTTAATTGGTGTGTCATTGCAGCGCATTGGCAATCATTTACAACATTAATTATATTGTTTAAAAAAGTGAAAATTCAATGAATCCATCAGAAAAACGCGCATTTTTTGTGGCTCAACTCCCATATTGAGTCGTCAAGCCCTTGAAGCGGTTTGGGAGTTTGATAAAAAATATGCTTAACTCACCATTGGTGACATGCAACCAGCACTTAACGATCTAACTTAAAATATGAAAAGTCACTGACTTCGTTAAAAATCAGTGACTTTAAAGTACCGTTTTAATTACTCTGGTGCGCCTATAGCTTTCAGAGCTGCTATGGCACATTCCATATCTTGCGAGTAATGACCCCCACTTAAGCCAATACCGCCAATAACTTGGCCGTTTTCCATAATCGGATATCCACCGCCAAATATAATTAAGCGAGGCGTATGCACAATGCCGTGAAGTAAGGGTGCATCATTTTTGATGTATTCGTGCCATTTGTGAGTGGGCATACCTGCTGATATAGCCGTATGGGCTTTGTCTTGAGCAACTTGTAAAGAAATAAGTGATGCACTGTCCATACGAAGAAATGCTTTGAGATGACCGGCGGCATCGCAAACTGCAATCGACATATCTAATTTGAGTTCAACTGCTTTTTCTTGTGCAGCCTTAATCGCGATGAGTGCAGTATACGAATCGATATTACGTGAGACATTGCTTGTCATGATTTTCTTCCTATTTGATTGATAAAGTTTTCCAACATTAAGTCCTGCCTTGTGTCCGTCGGCTGTGGCACCCATTAACCCACGGTTGACCCGACAGTCGCCAACTAGAAAAAGCTCTACACCTCGCTCTTTTAGTGGTTCAACTAGATCTACATTAGGTGCTCTGGGTGTTGAGTATGAAAGAAACGCTATATTCTCGATACAGTGACGGTCTTTTGTATAGACATGCTCGTATTCCAGAACGCCGTTTTCAAAACGCTCTGTTAGTAATGGTTCAGAAAGACAAATCATTTCAACACGCAGTAAGGAAAGCCTACGCAAGATACCTTGTCTGGTGACAATTGACTCTTCTTGTGCGATGAGCGCTCGCGGCGTAACCAAAACGACCTTTTCAAACCGTTGCGCTAACAATTCTACGGCAGCATAGGTCGCCTCCGTATGATCCATGTCATACACAACAGCCGTACCAGGTTGTTTTGATTGAAGACGAACGACATCTTCCATGGCTTGCTGCAAATCTTTGACCACGCCAGCTTCGACGTATTCCTCGGGAAGCCATTCAGGCCGATGCATCATGCCGCCTGTTGCCAAAATAACGGTATCAGGTTCGTCCGCAAGAATTTTTGATAAAGAAGCAGTGATGCCTAACTCGATACGAACGCCGGCTTTCTGAGCACAAACCTGTTGGTAATCATAAATACTTGTGATGGTGTCACCACCTGGTAATTGGCTGCGAAGGCGAGCTTTTCCGCCCGCCGCAGAGCCAGAACCATACACAGTCACTTTGTGACCCCGTGCCGCTGCAACCCATGCAGCCTCCATGCCTGCGATACCCGCGCCGACTACGACGACTCGAAGTGAGCGATTGTCTTTTTTAGGCCACCAATCTACTTCTTTTTCATCTGCGACCCGAGGATTATTCACACATGCCAAAGGCTCGCCATGTGTGATGATCGTGTCCCAACAGTTATTGCAAGATATACAGTAACGGATGTCATTGGTCCGACCTTGCATCGCCTTCATGTACCAAGCGGGATCGGCCAGCAGTGTTCTGCCTAAGCCAATTAACTCGGCATCGCCGCGGGTTAAAAACCCCTCTGCCTCGGCTGGGTCAGTAATTCTTCCCAACGCCATGACAGGCACACCGTTTGCACTAGACTTTAATTTTCTAATGAGTTCAGCGTATGTAACCGGTGGCCCGAAACGATCGGGTACATGCGATTCGAGTGAACGGGCATGGGCACCTTGCGCCCAACAGACGTAGTCGACTTCTTTTGATGCCGTGAGCAAAGAAGTGAGTATTGCCGCCTCGGCAGGTCCAATGCTGCCAGGTATACCATCGTCACCAGGTAACTTCAGACCAATAATAAAATTTCTGCCACACATGTCACGAATCGACGAGATGAGTTCTCTGACAAAGCGTGTTCGATTATTCCAGTCACCCCCATACTCGTCTAATCTGCGATTCGACCAGGGTGACATGAATTGACTGAATAAGTGACCATGAGCGCCTGACAGTTCTACACCGCTGAATCCGCACTCTTTTAAGCGAGCCGAAGATGAAGCGAAGTCAGCAATCATCAGTTTAATTTCAGCCACGGTGAGTGCGTGTGGCATCGTCCAACTGAGATCATCAGGTAGGGCTGAGGGTGCTAGCGCGCTGTAATTGCGACCCGCATCATGATGCCCCCGACCCGGGTCTTGAATTTGGCCTAACAAACGGCAGTCTTGACTTTCTACTGCATCTGCCCACCGTTTAAGTCCACCTAGATTGTCATCATTCCAAACTCGAATTCGCGCCGAGTTTGTTTGATGGGGTGCCATGAGCAAAGGCTCTGTCACGATTAGCGCCGCACCACCTTTGGCGCGGTTTTCGTAATATCTAATCTGACGGTCAGTCACACGAGACTGATAGCCCATGTGCGTCGTCATAGATGCATGCGCGACGCGATTGCGTATACGCTTGCCTGCCAGAACAAGAGGTTCTGACAGGCGAGACGGCGTAATAGGCTTTAACGCATCGGTCATTGCTTGAGGCGCCCTGTAGAGATGTAGAAATTACGCTCACGCATCGCCATATCGTTAATATCTTTTGCGATGGCAGTCGATTTAATCAAACTAGGATCAAAGTATGCACCGAGCTTGGCGAAGTCTTGAATAAGCTCAGGATCTTTGACTGCCGTGCTGATGATAGCTGCGAGGTAGGATTTTCTATCTGCAGGAGTTCCTTTTGGAACAACGGCAAAACGAATGACGTTCCAAACGATGTCGTTGGTGCTGTAGATTTCGTTGAAAGTAGGAACATTATTCAAGTTTGAAATACGACTTGAACTCGCCACAGCAATGGGCGACACATCGCCAGCATCCATGAAGCTTCGGAACTCGCCATAAAACCCTTGTGCGACGTCTACATTGTCACCAAGCATCGCTACAATGCCAGGCTTTCCACCTTGGAATGGAACACGCAAGAACTTAGCACCTGTTTTTTGTTCGATTTGATCGACAAGATATTCCCACATGCTGCCAGGTACGACTGCGATGCGAACTGTACCAGGCTTGTCTTTGGCTGTTTGTATGATTTCCTTAGCCGTCTTGCCCTTGAAAGGTCCTTTGGTTGAACTGACCCAAGTCAGTGCGTCGCTGTTGATGTAAGCAATGGTTTCAATGTCGTTCAAAGACCATTTTCCTTCTCCACGAAGAATTGCATCACCCCATACTAGGTTTGCAATAATTCCTACTGTGTAGCCATCTGGTTTAGCCGTAGTGGCGATATAGGTATGTCCGACCATACCGGCGCCACCTGTTCTGTTATTCACTAATATTTTGTCACCACTTACTTTTTCAGAATATTTGGCTACTAATCGAGTCGTTAAGTCCATACCACCACCGGCAGGGTAAACAACTGTGAACTCAATCGGTTGGGTTGGAAAGCCCGCTGGTTTGAGTTTTGCGACGTCAGGTGACGTTTGCGAAATGGCTATACTCGAAAGGGTAGCAAGAAGCAATGTTACGGTTGATTTTATAATTTTCATTTATAAGTCTCCTCTGGGTTGAATCAACTTTCGTTGACGAAAAACAAGTATTGCAAGAACTACACTTAAAAATATTATTACGGCAGCAACAGGTCGTGTCATAAAAATCAGAAGCCCGTCTGGCGACATCACCATACTTTGTCTAAGCGATTGTTCAAGCATTGGTGCTAAAACAAAAGCAATCAAGAAGGGGGCAAATTCGTATTGAAGTTTTCTAAGAATGTACCCAGCAACGCCAAAACCCAGCATGATCCATAAGTCGAAAACGTTCTTGTTCGCAGAGTAGGTGCCCACTATAGAAAGCAGTAAGATCAAGGGAAATAATATGCGGTATGGAATGCGTAGGCACTGAACCCAGATACCAACCAGAGGAAGATTTAGCAAAAGAAGAAAGACATTGCCGACGTACATGCTGGCAATAAAACCCCAAAATAAATCGGGTCGCTGAGTGATAAATGTCGGGCCAGGCTGTATACCCTGAATCACGAGTGCACCGAGTAACAATGCAGTGACCGCATTGCCCGGTATGCCAAGAGTAATAAGTGGAATCATGCTGCCGGAAACAGCCGCGTTGTTGGCTGCCTCTGGGCCTGCGATCCCTTCAATTGCTCCTTTACCAAACCGTTCAGGATTTTTAGCGATACGTCTTTCAAGTGCATAAGAAACAAATGAAGCGGTTACGGGTCCGCCACCTGGCACCAATCCCAGAAAAAAGCCAAGAAAACTGCCGCGCATCATCGGCTTCCAAGAAGCTTTCCAGTCCGAAAAAGTTGGCCAAAGCCCTTTGATTTTTTCGGTTAACACTTGATTCTTCAGAATTGTTTCACAATTAAGCAGGATCTCTGATACACCATACAAACCAATCACGACTGAAAGTATTTCGATGCCACCTGAGAGATTGATATTTCCAAGCGTGAATCGATCGCGACCGTTCACGATGTCCATACCAATAATGGCTATCAAAAAACCCATAGCGATCATTAATACGCCTTTCACTTTCGAGCCACCGATCATATAGAGCGTGGTGACTAATCCCAGTACCATGAGTCCGAAATTCTCAGGGGGACCAAAGCGTATCGCCACAGAACTCAATAAAGGAGAGAAAAAGGTTAATGCGACCAGTGCTAGGGTGCCCGCAACGAAAGATCCAATGGCTGCAATGCCAAGTGCTGAACCCGCGCGGCCTTGGCGCGCCATTTGATGGCCATCAATTGCGGTGACAACCGAGGCGGCCTCGCCAGGAATATTGACAAGAATAGATGTTGTCGAACCGCCATACATAGCGCCATAAAATATTGCGGCGAGCATGCCAAGACCTGCTACGGGCGCGAGCTGAAATGTTACAGGTAGCAAAAGAGCTAATGCGGCTAATGGTCCGATACCCGGCAAGACACCAACCAAAGTTCCTACAACACTGCCAAGAAAACAGAAGTAAAGATTTTCAGCTGTAAACAACACCGAAAAGCCCATTAGGAGTCCGTTTAATGATTCCATTTACCAGCCCCAAGGACTGCGAGGTAAAGACATACCAAGTAAATGATCAAAAATATACATCACAAAAATCACTGAGGCGAGCGTCACAATTACTGATTCAATGATTCTCGAACGCTCAACAGTCTGTAAAAGAACAAATGTTGTTATGGCAGCCGAAATTGCAAACCCTAAAAGCGGAAGCGTGATTGCCATCGCCACCAATCCGCCGAGCACACCTAAGATTCGAAAGATTGCGCTACGCTTTGGCCAATCTGGATTTTCGACATGGTTTTTCTTGGGTTTGATGACAAGGATCAATCCACAAAGGGTAATGATTGCACCACAAATCATCGGAAAAAATCCGCTGTCAGGTCCCATTGATCCTAACAAGCCAATGCGCCAAGCATTAACCATCGTGGCAAAACCAACCAGCAACCAAACGAAGTTTATTGAGCGTTCAATCATTGTGGTCGAACACCGTGATAAGTGTCTTTCAATATACTGAGTATCGTGTCATAAGATAGTGAAATAGGTGTTTTACCGTTATCTGTATCAATAGTGATCTGTGTCGCATGGTCAAGAGCTGACGGGTCGAATCCAAGTTGACTGAGCCCAGTAGGTAGCCCCGTTGTGACTAACATGTCAAAAACCTTTGAACCCAATTCACTGCATGACACCCCAAGCGCTTGCGCAAGTGGATGCATGTGTTCCGGAAAATGACGGGCATAAAATGCAGCAATATGTGGTAACACCAACGCATGAGAGAGTCCATGCGAAACGCCAAAACTGCCTCCAAGCACATGGGCAATACCATGCTGCAGGGCAAAACCACCGGTGAGTGCCGCACCGGAAAGGTACGCACCATAAAGTAATGTAGTGCGAGAGTTCATATCTTGAGGGTTATTCACCACGCCTTCAAGAGACTGCCCTATGGCTTGAGCGCCCTGATAAGCAGCTTGTGCAATGATGGGGCTACAGGTGTCTACTACAACTGTGTCGATGCAGTGCGCCAAAGCATTCATTGCGCTCGCAGCAGAAACATCAATAGGTAGACCGAGAGTGAGTTCGGGGTCATAGATCACTGTATGAGCCAGCATGTTAAGGCTAGTATGCATACGTTTAATGCCATCTATCGTGATGCCGCAAAATCCTGTCATTTCCGACCCAGAGTAAGTGGTTGGAATGTTGATGATAGGGATTGCAAGTTCAAGTGCTATGCCTTTAGCTAGGCCTATTGAGGCGCCACCACCAACAGCAACTAGACAATCGGCACCCAAATCAGCTGCGACTTTACGACCACGTTGGGCTAATTCGATCGGTACTTGAGATATGGCTTCAGGTAAAAACCCCACACATTTAGCGCCTAAACGTTGAAGAGTTGTTTGTCCAAGCTGATAGCGACCGGGCGTTGAAATAACTAAAGCTCGTGATGCATTGAGAAACTCTACTTCGGCAGCAACAAGTGCGGCAGTCCCTTGTCCAAAAATAATGCGCGGTGGTGTTGCATTAAAAATACCGCCAGGCGTCATAAATCGTTTCATAAATCACCAATCCACGATCGTACCGTCACCCAAAATGGCTGACGTAGCATGTTGAACCTCAGGTTTGAAGGGATGTTTCGCAGCTTCAATCTCGTTAATTTCGACACCCAACCCCGCTCGGTGAGGCACTTCCCAGTAACTGCCTGTTCGTTTTACCTGGCTATCTACTACATCTGAGTACCACGGAACGGCGCCAGTCATTTCCTCTTGAATAACAAAGTTGGGCGTTGATACAGCAAAATGCAGTGCCGCAGCGCCAGCCAGGGGGCCGTTTGGGTTGTGTGGTGCAACACCAATCAACTCAACATCAGCTACCGCGGCGATACGCTTGCCCTCAAGTAACCCACCGGTATGATTGAGATCCGGTTGGATGATGTGGACAGCCTTGCTCGTCAGAACGGGCATAAATTCTTTGAGTCCTACCAACCTTTCTCCCGAAGCAATCGGGCAGGCAGCGCGGCGACTGACTTCGAGCAGAGCAGCCGTGTCTCCGGGTTGAACGGGCTCTTCGCAAAACATTGGATGATATGGAGCAAGTACTTCGATATAACCCAATGCTGCAGCAATCGAAGCGGGCCTGCCATGAAAGTCGATCATGATGTCAACGTTGTCACCGACAGCGGTGCGTAAAGTTTCCATTAGGCGGCCCACATGTTTGCGATCAGGAATACTGGATAGGTGATTGCCATAGGGAATAAAAACCACTTTAAGCGCATCGTATCTGGCTTCAACGACGGCTAAGGCTTGGTCTCTTAGTGCGCCATGGTCAAAAGTTTCATACACGGCAGTCATTTTGCCGAGCCCGAGATGTGTATATAGCCGAACTTTTTCACGGACCTGACCGCCGAGAAGTTTCCACACAGGAACGTTCAAGCTCTTACCAAAAATATCCCATAGTGCATGCTCGATACCGCTGATTGCTGTGGCACCAATAATGCCTAAACGATAATAACTAAATTTATTCATCGCCCTTAGGCATTGCTCAATATCCCGAGGGTCACGCCCAATAAGCAGCGTCTTAAGGTCTTCGACAGTGCCAGTAACCGCTCTCGTTTTCCAGTTTAAGCTGGCCTCACCCCAGCCATATAGTCCAGGTTGATTCGTCAGTACTTTAACGAAAATCCAGTTTCTCATTTCCGCATTGACGACTAGCGTCTGAATGTCAGTAATGCGGATGGGTGTATCAGTTATTTTGTCTCGTTCCATATTTTTTTATATTTATAAAAGCAGTAAAAGTTTATGAGGAGTAGGGCCTCTGAACTAGATTAAAGAGCGGTTCGCCACTGATTAAGCGTCTTATATTATGTGCGATTGCTCGGTACCGTCTTTCAGGAAGATACTTTGACCATGCAGATGAATGCGCAGTGCAAAGTACGTTTGGTAAGGTATCGAATGGTAGGTCTGATGGGGCGGGGTTGTCTTGATCTGTTGATGGGTAGTGCCACCAGACATCGATAACAGCAGCCCCAATAAGCCTCTCTTTTAGAGCATCGTAGAGTGCTTGTTGGTCGACAATCTCTGCACGAGATATATTGATTAAAACGGCATGTCGATGCATCTTTTTTAAACTTGCAGCGTTCAATAAACCACGGGTTTTATCAGACAACGGGCAGGCAATCACAACGAAATCAGATGCGGTTAAAAGGCTATCAAGCTTATCCATCGGGAGTGCTTGGTTGAGTATGTCGAGACCTTCATGTATCGCTGAACGGTTTATTGCGATAATTTGCATGCCAAAGGCATGAGCACGTTTAGCAATCTCTTGCCCAATTCTTCCATAACCAATCAGGCCAAGGGTTTTTCCATTTAGCTCTCCATGGGGTGTTCTTGCTCGGTACAAACGAGCCCAATTTTCGCGACTGAATTCTGCGCACATCTTAGCGAATCTGACCTCAATATCTAGCATGGCTGAGATGACGTATTCCGCAATGGGAATCTCATGCTCAAAAACATTGCATATTGAAACAGACTCAGGAATGCTATGGAAATTAATACCGTCTAGGCCCGCTCCAGGCACATGCAATAGTCGAAATTTTTTCTGATGAATGTTGTCGCGGGAATAACGTAAAGTGATTAAGACATCATCCTCACCCATGTCACGATCATATTCGTCTGTCGTTGCAGCTTCTCTAGGCAAGCCGATCACATCAACGCTTGCCGGTAAAAACCTAAGCAGGGTGTCGCGATGTTTTGCTGATTCACCGATCATAAACACTTTCATTTTTTGATGATACGAAACACCCGTAAAAAGAACAAATGATTTATATTAATTAATTAATTACTTTTTCTACTTAATAGTAAGCTGTCATTTTTTAGGTTGAGACTCATGAATAGAAGACGTCTTCGAGCTTTTATTGCCTTAGCGGAAGATTTGCACTTTGGTCGAGCTGCTGTGCGATGCAACATTACACAGTCTGCGTTAAGTCAACAAATTCGTCAGTTAGAGGAAGAGTTGAATGTTGATTTAGCGCTCCGCACCAAACGTTCCGTATCTTTAACACAAGCAGGCCAAGCTTTTTTAATTGAAGCAAGAAAGATACTGAGAAATATGGACGATGGTAAATCTGGTGCGCGAGGTCGGCAGTGGTCGTAGCGGTCAACTCATTGTCGCAGCAACAGCGCCCGCTCTTTTTATTAGTCTGCCTGAAATAATTTATCAGTACAAAAAAGTGATGCCAGGCATACAGGTAATGGTTAGGGAGCTCACGACGACAGACCAAGAGAGCGCATTAAGGTCTGGCGATATCGATGTGGGAATTTGTCATCCACCACTTGAAGATTCGTCATTGCAATGTTCAAAGGTAGCAGAGATATTTTTTGATATTGTGATGAATAAAGATAACGTGCTCGCCAAGAAGCGCAGTCTTTGTCTTAAAGACCTCATCAATGAACGTTTTATTGTATTTTCTAGGGTCATTGCCCCCAATATGTACGATCACGTTATTGCGCTCTGTCAGGAAGAGGGCTTTAGTCCAAAAGTTATTCTTGAGGCCTCTCCCGCACAATCTATCGTTGGTTTAGCAGCATGTGGCGTAGGTATAGGTCTTATCGCTTCTCAGCTACAACATTTTCCTCAGCCGCTAGTCGTATTTAAAAAATTAACCGGACCTGCCCCTAAACTCTCATTAGGCGTGGCCTACTCAACAGCTGTACCCTCAGTCACATTACAAAAATTTGTTGAGGTAGCACAGCGAGTTGGAAAGAATTTGGTGTAACCAGATTCATTTAAAAAAGGTAGATTTCAGAACTATCGACATCTTTAATCTATTATCAATGCCTATTAAATAAGGCCAATGCAGCTGCAGCGGTCATAAACAAGGCACCAAATACTTTGTTCATCGCTCTAAGATGCGAACCTGTTTTAAGCGTTGACAGTATTTTGGCGGCTAAAGCGGTGTAGCCCAACATGACAATA
>Ga0105051_10008710_pt1 | contig 10212 bp, 9 predicted proteins | sample FRY02_FD_78383 | JGI IMG/M metagenome (GOLD analysis project Ga0105051, IMG submission 78383) | Freshwater microbial communities from Lake Fryxell liftoff mats and glacier meltwater in Antarctica - FRY-02 (megahit assembly) | ecosystem: Environmental > Aquatic > Freshwater > Ice > Glacier...
TCGACCGTTGCAGGGAAGAGATGTCCAACACCGAGTCGGCCACGCACGTCAATCTCATCATCATCGCCACGCGTAGGGAGACCGGGGACTTCCGGGCAGTGATTTCACGTCACCTCGCCCTTGCCGTTTCGGCGGCAGAACACTGGACATCTGAAGATGAATGTCGTGTTGTCGGCGTCGATCTGGCCGGCTATGAAGACGCCACGACGAGAGCGCACTATTTTCGCGAGGAATTCACCGGGATTCATCGCTGCGGTCTCGCCCTCACCGTCCATGCCGGGGAAAACGACGATGCCGAGGGGATCTGGCGCGCTGTCTTCGACCTCAATGCCCGTCGTCTTGGACACGCCCTGCATCTCAAGGATTCGCCCGAACTTCTCCAGTCCGTCGCAGATCGCGGGATCGGAGTCGAGATGTGTCCCTACGCGAATTTGCAGATCAAGGGCTTTCCCCTCGATCCCGCCATCGATGTACTCGGGAACTACCCCTTGAAACGCTACCTCGACGCCGGGATCAAAGTCACCGTAAATACCGACAACATCGGCATCTCCGCCGCTTCGCTGACCGACAATCTCCTCCTTGCGGGGCGTCTTTGCCCTCGCTTGACCCGGCTCGATCTCCTGCGCATGCTCCGTCACGCGATCGATGTCGCCTTCCTCCCGCCGGTTCGACGGGAAGATCTGAGGAAACAAATCGAGAAACAATTGCCAAGACCATGACCTTGCTCCAGCTCGCGGGCGGCCAGACGTGGCCGAACCTCCTCCCCATTCTCGGCTACCGACCGACAACGGTGCTTTTCCTCACCAGCCACGACCCGGAAGAGAGATTCGCAAAGTCTCTTGAGCACCTGCGGAACGCAGCGAGATTATCCGGCCACGACTTCACCCTTGAGCTGCTCTCGACTTCAGATCGACAACCCGTCTTGCGAGATTGCGAGGAGGCACTCGCGAAACTGGAGAAAACCCCCATCGACCTTGTCAATCTGACCGGCGGAACCAAGGCAATGAGCATCGCTGCCTATCGATTTGCTGAGCGTCGCGGGATACCTTCTTTCCAACTCGATACCAGGCGAAAAGACTCGCCCTTTGACGACTTCGCGACCGGGCCGATGCAGAATCCCTTTCCCAAGTTGGAGGACATCGCCGGAACGATCACCGTGAAAATGGCCCTCGAAGCCCAGGGTTTTGCCACGCCTTCAAGCTCGAAAGAACCCTCCGTGAACCAGCTCGCCTTCGCTGTAGCGGCTGCCGAAATGCGTCGCGACCCGGGCGACGACGCTGACGTCGTGAAGGGATTGGTCAATCTGCGGACTGCTTTGACGAAGGACGGCGGCAAGGATCTCAAAGAAAAGGGTAAGCTCCGAGAAGCTCTCAAATGGCCGATCATCACCACTCCCGGCTCCCCCTGGGGACGCTACCTCACGGCCGCTGCGGACCACGGCATCGTACAGCAACTCGATCCACCGCACGATTTCCTCCTCCTCCCACACGATCCGGATACGGCCGGGGCCGAACTCCTCCGCTCGGAAGCCAAGGAGCGATTCCAGTTGCTCGAAGGCAGTTGGTTCGAGCTCGCCGTCCTTGCGCACCTTCGGGCAAAACGATCCTTCAGCGACATCAGATGGAGCGTCGAGGCCGATCCCTTGCGCGACCCCAATGCCAACTCGCGCGGAGAGACTGACCTCGTCGCCTTCAATACGACGACGCTCAACCTCCACTTCATCTCGTGCAAAACAACGGGACCGCACTCCACGCCTCTCGACCACATTCAGGGCCTGCGTCGGCGTGCCACAAAAGAAGGCGGCGAATTCTCAAAAGCGGAACTTTGGATCTTCCGCCCTAAAACGGCGCAGAATCGCCGCACCCTCGAAGATCAATGCAAAGAGCAGAACGTGTCACTTCGCATCTTCACTGAACACCCAGCCTCATGAAAACGACGCTCGTCGCCGTTAGCGGCCTGTCGCCGGCCATCGTCACGGAGACGGTCTGGGCACTCGCAGCGGAAAGCCCGCCGGCCGTCCCCGATGATGTCGTCGTGATCACGACTGCCCGAGGCGAGCATGACCTCCGTGAGCAATTGCTGAGCAAGCGCGACGGTGTCTGGAACGGTAGGACCGTTTGGGAGCAGCTCCGCCTCGATGTCTTTGCTTTGGCAAACGTCCCCAACAGCGCCGCGAGACTCCAGCTTTCTCTCCGCGTTGTCGAACTGCCCGACGCTGGAACGGGCGTTCGCCGCAAGGCCGAGGATCTCCGCTCGGGATCGGATCACGACGAGACAGCCGATTTTATCGTTAGGACGCTCGCCCCATTCTGCGACGCCGAGGACAATCGCGTCATCGCCAGCATCGCAGGTGGTCGCAAGACGATGGGTGCCCTGCTCTACGCCACGATGAGTTTGATCGGAAAAGAATGCGACCGAGTCACCCATGTGCTCGTGAGCGAACCGTTTGAAACCGCGCGCGGCTTTTTCTATCCCGCCCAACCCGAGCAGAATCTGGGGGCGCGGACTTCGCAGGATTCGCTCGAAGCAGTCGCGGCGGCCGATGCTGAAATCGAACTGGCCGACATCCCCTTCGTGCCCTTGCGCAACAAATTCACCGAGCTAAATGAACCTCGCCGCACCTTTGCCGGGCTCGTGGATTGCTATTCACGAGCAGACCGGGCTTCCCTGCGATATCCGCCCCGGGTTACCCTTGACGCTGAGGGAGGTATCCTAAACGTGGAAGGACGGCCGATCACTCTGACGGGACGCGATCTCATCGTTGCCGCGTTTTTGCACGACCGCGCTACCCGGTCCGTGCCGCATTTTCGGGATCGGGGAGACGCCACGCCACATCTCCAGGCCTATGTCGAGGCATGGAAGCTCGAGCATCCAAGCCATCGCGCCACTGCCCGGCTTTCCGGAGCGATGTCCGAAGACGACCTGACCAAAGCCCTCGCCAGTCTGAGGGTGAAGCTCAAACAAGCGGGCCTCTCGGGTGCAGTCGTACATCTCGCACCCGAACGCGACCGCATCGGCTTCGATTTGGGGTAGGGACGGTTTGATTAACCGTCCGCCATTGCAATATCAACCCTCCGCCCTTTGCAAACTGCGGACGCATCATCGATGCGTCCCTACCATCATGTCCCCGGACGTCCACGCGTTCGCCAATCGGGGTCGGCAGCGCGACGATCTCCCCATGCCCACCGCTTTCGTTTCCACTCCCGACTGCCGCGTCCGCCTCGTTTCCGAACGGCTCCAGATCCATGGCAAGGGCGAATCCGGCACATTCTGCGTGCTTCGCGAGATCCCGATCCGCGATCTCGACCGACTGATCGCGATCGAGGGCACTCAGATTTCGGGCGAGGCGCTCGCCGCCCTTCTCCGAGCCGAGATCCCGATCGCCTTTCTCGGGTGGAATGGACGCTATCTCGGTGCCTTCCAGCCAACCACGCCGGCCCACGGCGCCTGGAGACTCCGCCAATACCAGGCCGCGCTCGATCCCGCCTTTTGCCTCGCCGTGGCGGGAAGAATCGTCGCCGCAAAGATCTACAACCAGCGACGTGTCGTCCAGCGGCTGGCAGCGAACCGCAGCGATGATGTCTCACGTGATCTCGCGTATCTCGACGCCCTCCTCTCCGAGGCCTATCGCTCCGAGGCCATCGAAACTCTGCGCGGTTACGAAGGTGCCGCTGCCGCCCGCTACTTTTCGACCTGGGCGTCCTTCCTGCCCGAGTCCTTCCCATTCGAACGAAGATCAACGCGGCCTCCGCTCAATGCGGTGAATGCCTGTATCTCCTTCGGCGCGACCCTGCTCTACCATGAGACAGTCTCTGCGATCCATGCACGGGGGCTGGACCCGGCGCTGGGGATGCTCCACACGACCGAGGACGGGCGCTGGTCGCTCGCTCTCAACCTGATGGAGCCATTCCGTCCGGTTCTGGTCGAGGCTCTCTCGCTCGACGTCTTCACCCACCAGATCCTTAACGAAAAACACTTTCGTCCCCACGAAGGTGGCGTCTATCTCAACGACGAAGGACGGGCCAAGTTCATCGTCCAGTACGAACGCCGCATGGAGCGCCAGTTCATGAGCGAATTCGCCGGTCACCGCACGACTCTGCGGCACCAGATCGATGACTCCGTGGCGCGATTCAAATCCTCGCTTGAGAAACCTTCCGACTTTGAAGCATTTGTTATGAACTAGTGAACCTTGTGCGGTGACAGACAAATCCGCACACGAGTTTCCCGAGACAGATTCACTACCCGACCCATGGAACGATCAATGAGCAGTTGGTGGCACGATGCCTTCGCGCCCCTACCCTATGAACGATCCGCCCCCGGAGAAAAAGAAATGCTCACCCTCGTCGCCTACGATATCTGCGAGCACCGACGCCTCTCCCGCGTCGCCAAGGTCTGCGAGGACTATGGAGTGCGGGTGCAATACAGCCTTTTCGAATGCCGGCTGGAGGAGGGCGAGTTCGAGGACTTCTGGCTGAAGCTGCTCGAGGTGATCGACGAAAAGGAGGATAGGCTCGTTGCCTACAAAATCGACGCGAAGTCGGCGAAGCAGACCCTGACGGCTGGAACGATGGTTTGCTCCGAGAAGGTGGTGTGCTATCTGGTGTAGGGGGACGGTGGGGAATCGAGGGATTGCGGCGTTCAGGTCGCGAGCCCGAAAGCCCGAAAACACCCGACCTCGCGACCTGAATTCACAACCCGTTGAAAAACAATGAACCACGTGGTGTCTCAGTCTATTTCCGGAGCGGAGTCGAGGGCAGAATGCAGAGTTTGGTGCCTTGTCAAATTGACCTCGCGACGAAATTGGAGTTTGCGCGGTTGGGAATCAAGGGGTTACAAAGGGGGAGTCCCCTGAGGACACACAGCCGAAAGGCATTGGAGACGCAATGATCTCTCGGTTAATGCTGCTCCACGCGGCGGGTCCCCTGAGGACACACAGCCGAAAGGCATTGGAGACCTTGGGCGACACCGTCCTTGTTGCGGATGTAGGCGGCGGGTCCCCTGAGGACACACAGCCGAAAGGCATTGGAGACGCGATTTCGACGGGTGCGAGTTCGACGGGTGCGATTGTGTCCCCTGAGGACACACAGCCGAAAGGCATTGGAGACGGGGTTTGGAGGTGAAGAAGTGTTTCATATTCGTTCTTGTCCCCTGAGGACACACAGCCGAAAGGCATTGGAGACATCCCCCTAGCTTTCCGCTATAATCATAATGGGCGAGTCCCCTGAGGACACACAGCCGAAAGGCATTGGAGACTATTATGAGGGGAAGTAGAGCTTAGTGTAAGTTTGCCCGTCCCCTGAGGACACACAGCCGAAAGGCATTGGAGACCATTGGACTTCAATGTTCACGTCAAAAATATTTGTCCCGGTCCCCTGAGGACACACAGCCGAAAGGCATTGGAGACTCAAGACCTGGGTGATCGTCGATCCCTCCGGGACCAGCGTCCCCTGAGGACACACAGCCGAAAGGCATTGGAGACAGTGTAGCGACAGAATAGCCGTCATTGTCGGTTCCGATTAGTCCCCTGAGGACACACAGCCGAAAGGCATTGGAGACGCCCGTCAGGAATGTTGAGCTTTTTCTCGTCGAGAGAGCAGTCCCCTGAGGACACACAGCCGAAAGGCATTGGAGACAAATCAAAAGTGAACAGGGTTTCGGCGTGGGCGGCGTCGTCCCCTGAGGACACACAGCCGAAAGGCATTGGAGACCCGGCGAGGACGGGCGAATGTCCATCAAGCTCGAGGCCCGTCCCCTGAGGACACACAGCCGAAAGGCATTGGAGACTGGTGTTTCTGGCTCGCTCATGCTGTGACCTCCACGCTGTGTCCCCTGAGGACACACAGCCGAAAGGCATTGGAGACTGTGTTGGTTGGTGGTGCAGTGTGAAGGCTCAGGCGAAAGGTCCCCTGAGGACACACAGCCGAAAGGCATTGGAGACGCATTCAAGAGAAGTCCTTGGAAGCTTTTGGCGGGTCCCCTGAGGACACACAGCCGAAAGGCATTGGAGACCGTTGCCGTTGCCGTGGCTTTCCGCCTCGGTGGCGGGAGGTCCCCTGAGGACACACAGCCGAAAGGCATTGGAGACCGAACGGTTTCACGTAGTCGGTTACAAGACTGACAAGGGTCCCCTGAGGACACACAGCCGAAAGGCATTGGAGACCCCCCCCTCGTTTTCGTTATACTCCCATCTTTCCATCGGTCCCCTGAGGACACACAGCCGAAAGGCATTGGAGACCTTGATACAAAGCGCCATGGTCATCACCGTGGAAAATTGTCCCCTGAGGACACACAGCCGAAAGGCATTGGAGACTCGCTAAGGGCGCTGGTGTCTTCGAGGATTACAGGGTTGTCCCCTGAGGACACACAGCCGAAAGGCATTGGAGACGCTTCACTCAAAGCAGTAGTGAAGAGTTCAAGGTAGAGGGTCCCCTGAGGACACACAGCCGAAAGGCATTGGAGACTGTTCTCTCGAATGTAGATCTGTCCTTCTTGAATACGGTCCCCTGAGGACACACAGCCGAAAGGCATTGGAGACTGGCAGGGGTCATATTTTGTTAATTAAATTGTCTATTGGTCCCCTGAGGACACACAGCCGAAAGGCATTGGAGACCAACCGCAGTCACTTGGGGGTTCATCCAATTGCGGGCGTCCCCTGAGGACACACAGCCGAAAGGCATTGGAGACCCGCCAGCTTAAAAACGAGAGCAACCGCCTTGTCGGGTCCCCTGAGGACACACAGCCGAAAGGCATTGGAGACCGTTTCCTTTGTCCATCTCATCTAGCAGGAATACGCCTGTCCCCTGAGGACACACAGCCGAAAGGCATTGGAGACTTCAAGACCTGGGTGATGTTTTCACCCTCCGGGACCAGCGTCCCCTGAGGACACACAGCCGAAAGGCATTGGAGACCAGGAGGGGCCGTGGCTGTTATCGTTCCAGATCGGGTAGTCCCCTGAGGACACACAGCCGAAAGGCATTGGAGACTCACTGCCGAGGCCGCAAACACATTGTCAACCGTGCTGGGTCCCCTGAGGACACACAGCCGAAAGGCATTGGAGACTCGCGAACCGCAATGGGTGATTCCGTATCATTTGATCTGTCCCCTGAGGACACACAGCCGAAAGGCATTGGAGACCGTAGTTTGAAAGGTCGCTTGTTTTCCTCTTTCTTTTGTCCCCTGAGGACACACAGCCGAAAGGCATTGGAGACCTTTTTCACGATCTGAGATAGCGCGATAAGCTCGGCGCGTGTCCCCTGAGGACACACAGCCGAAAGGCATTGGAGACAAGGCTAGCCTTGCGACCTTTCAAGCGTAGTTTGAGTCCCCTGAGGACACACAGCCGAAAGGCATTGGAGACCCTTCTGGCGTGAGCGCGTAGTAAAGTGATGGGTTCAGGTCCCCTGAGGACACACAGCCGAAAGGCATTGGAGACCCGCCTTTTGTGCTGTGAGGTATTCTCTCATACTCCCGCGTCCCCTGAGGACACACAGCCGAAAGGCATTGGAGACTGCTTTGACCGCGCCAGACATCTACGCCGGTAGAGTCAGAGTCCCCTGAGGACACACAGCCGAAAGGCATTGGAGACCTAAGTAGATGTTAGTAGACCAAGACATGATGTCTACGTGTCCCCTGAGGACACACAGCCGAAAGGCATTGGAGACCAAACTTGAGCCGCCCTGCCCTTGTCCATTCGCGGATTGGTCCCCTGAGGACACACAGCCGAAAGGCATTGGAGACGCTTCTTATTCCCGCATTATGGAACAGATCAAAGCCGGTCCCCTGAGGACACACAGCCGAAAGGCATTGGAGACTGAACGGATTCCTTAGTATACTGCTGCGGGGTTTTGGGTCCCCTGAGGACACACAGCCGAAAGGCATTGGAGACTAGAGAATTCGGGTGCCGGATTGTGATTTTTGATAAAAGTCCCCTGAGGACACACAGCCGAAAGGCATTGGAGACAATAGACTGGCGTGCTTTCTTGCTCGCACCGGGACTAAGTGTCCCCTGAGGACACACAGCCGAAAGGCATTGGAGACTTTTGTTCATGTTTTTACTATAGCTTCTTTTTGGTTATGTCCCCTGAGGACACACAGCCGAAAGGCATTGGAGACCGGGGCTTAGCTTGATTAGCAAAGCGGAAAAGAAGGAAGTCCCCTGAGGACACACAGCCGAAAGGCATTGGAGACACCTCGTTTGCAGTCTGCTTTACAAGGGCGTGATTGATGTCCCCTGAGGACACACAGCCGAAAGGCATTGGAGACGCAACTTCAGACAGTTTGAACTTCTCATTCCCGTAAAGGGTCCCCTGAGGACACACAGCCGAAAGGCATTGGAGACTATCGGCACGCCTTTTGATACCTGTCCTTCTCACGGTTGTCCCCTGAGGACACACAGCCGAAAGGCATTGGAGACCCCTTGAACGTCCCGCGGGTATCCGTCCCGCTAGCGGTGTCCCTTGAGGACACACAGCCGAAAGGCATTGGAGACAGTTCAGCGACAGTGAGGAACCGCTCGCTCATTTTCTGGGTCCCCTGAGGACACACAGCCGAAAGGCATTGGAGACGCCTGGGCCTGGAGCTTGAGCATGCCGATGCGGCAATGCGTCCCCTGAGGACACACAGCCGAAAGGCATTGGAGACGCAAAGCCGCGAAAGATAGCTTAGACGACTTGGCGACAGGTCCCCTGAGGACACACAGCCGAAAGGCATTGGAGACTCGTGTTTCGCCGCTTCATGATTCAGGTTCAATCCGGTGTCCCTGAGGACACACAGCCGAAAGGCATTGGAGACTGTCGATGTAGGAGTAGAACTCGTTCCCGACCGTGGAGTCCCCTATGGACACACAGCCGAAAGGCATTGGAGACGCGGCCTCCCCCGGGTCGTAGCCGTCTGTGATTCGCAGAGTCCCCAGAGGACCGCCGAAAGGCACTGGAGACTGAGCTTGATCGCGTAGGACTCCCCGCGTCGGCGGAGAGTCCCCAGAGGACACACCGCCGGAAACTCCCGGTGCCTTTAGCAAGCACTTCGACGAGTTCGTCGGTTAACTCGCCCGCTATTCCCTCAAATAGATTTCCTTGTTTCATCAAGCGTTGCAATCGCGGGTTTGTCTCGACCGTTGGGAGATCTCAAACCGAAGCACGGCATGGTCGGATACCGGCCCTTTGACGGGGCGCCTCTTGACTTGAGGCGCGACGTTCCGGGCAATGACTTTCATCGTTGAAGTTGGAGCCGCTGAGGTGCTTTTGCCCTTGTCACCGGGAGGGATCGGTCTCATTTATTATCCCACTAATGACAAAATTCGGGTTGAGGTGCTACGGAACATGTTATAATTTCCATAAATTAATTCACCCCGGATGAGTAACCTGCAAAGCGGAAAGATCTTAGAATGGGACACCAAGCGCGGTTTCGGCTTTCTCGATCATAGCGGAAAGCGGTTGTTCCTTCACATTCGCGACTACGCGGCAAAACACCATGCTCCCCGAAAAGGAGATGTGGTCGCTTTTCTGGTTGGGGAAGATGCTCTGGGGCGACCCTGTGCCCAACGGGCGCAGACAATTTGGTCACCTTCCCGGCTCAAAGCCACTCACTTTCTTGTGCTGCCTTTCCTCCTCTTCCTGCCCACCCTGGCCGCTTTGAAGATGTCCTACGATCCGCGGATCATCGCGGGATACGCAGTGTTCATCTCGATTATTGCGTGGAGAGCTTACAGTTATGACAAGTCGCGTGCGCTAGCGGGAGCATGGAGGACCCCGGAGTCGACGCTCCACTTTCTGGATCTTATCGGTGGCTGGCCGGGGGCTTTTCTGGCCCAGAAACATCTGAGACACAAGACCTCGAAGGCATCGTTCCAGCTCACCTTCTGGTTCATTGTCTGCCTCTACCAGTTCGGTTCCTTCGATTACCTCGCAGACTGGCGGGCTTCTCAAGCCTTCTGGATCGCAATCGAGCCCCTCTTTCACCATTCCTAAGGCCCTTCCCATTCCCATTCCCATTCCCAATGACAACTGAACTGATTCATTCCCTTTACGGGTCTCTCTTCGAGGTGCTTTTCGCAGTTCTTCGCAGCCATTGGCCAATTCTCCTCTTGATCGGAGCGGTCTCGCTTCTTGGCAAAATTGTCCGTCTTCCTTCTGTGAAAGGGAGAATAGGAGAGGAGTTAGTCGGTAAGATGACGCTGAACAAGCTGGACAGGAAGCAGTATGCTGTTTTCCA
>Ga0105051_10008722_pt1 | contig 10206 bp, 7 predicted proteins | sample FRY02_FD_78383 | JGI IMG/M metagenome (GOLD analysis project Ga0105051, IMG submission 78383) | Freshwater microbial communities from Lake Fryxell liftoff mats and glacier meltwater in Antarctica - FRY-02 (megahit assembly) | ecosystem: Environmental > Aquatic > Freshwater > Ice > Glacier...
GCGAGCGTTCTCTTCTTGAAGTTCAAGAATACGCTCATTGTGCGCACGCAGACGCTCGTCAGCAGTGGTGTGTTGTTTGAACAGCGCTAGATATTTGTCCATCACATCCTTCTCTGCCTCCTTTGCTTCGCGCACATGCCCTTGCGACTGATTTTGTGTGTGGAGAGGAGGTTGTCAGCTAGGTGTGACAGTGTGGTTGTGTGTATCTTCGTGCGTGGTTGCATGTGCGCAGGCGAATCGCTATGCATCAATACATGGATAGATCTGTAAGAAAATATGGATGGATCTGTACCTGAATGTCCGCGAGGACACGCACACACAGACACAGACACATACACCGACACCGACACAGATACAGACAGACACAGAAATAGACACAGGCGCAAACACAGACACGGACACGGACACGGACACGGACACAGACAGACAGACGCACGCTAGATCGGGCGGCTGCTCAATCAAACGCTCACAATATCCACAATGGGCGTATCCCCAATGGACGCTCACAATGGTCTATCCCCATTCTTGAGCTTCCGTGCTGCCTGCTCGTGCATAAAGAGCGAGAACGACAGGGAGAGGAAGAGCGAGCGAGAGAACGAGAGAAAGAAAGAGAGAGAGACCTGCTCGATAGCGCGCAGAGCCTTGTCATCGGCCTCTTTTTTGAGCTTGGCTTTCGTGGCTTCTGCCTCTTCCTCTAGACGAAGAATGACGAGGTCTATCTCCTCGTCGCGCTGCGGTACGACGTAGCGCTTCAGCATGTCCACGCACGCGCACGCGCGCACAAACACGCACACGCACACGCACACACACGTGTAGACATCCCATGCATGTGTTGCTGTATGTATCCTGACAAGGCGGGCAGTGTGTTGCAGTGTGTTGCAGTGCGTTGCAGTGTGTTGCAGTGTGTTGCAGTGTCAAGGAGAACCACGACTTGTATCCTGACATTCTACACTTGAACGTATTTGTGGTATGTATTCATACATATTTGTGGTACGTATTCATACACCCTACGAACCTGTTTCTCCAATTTTTTTTGCATCGACGCTAATGTGGTTGTAACCTCTTTTTCTGTCTTTTCACACATGGCCTTTTGCCACCTGTGGTGGTTTGTTGTGTGCGGTGAGGGTGGGGTGCATGAAGGCGGTTAGTGAACATTGACGTGTACAGAATTCTCCGATACGAGCTCATATTCATTTTCAGAATGTATCCAGTGTTGTTCAGAACACACATACACGATTTTGGGAAATTTTTGACACAGATGCTGCAAGCACTGCACGCCTTTTGGACATAAATAATCCCACACGCTGATAATTGATTGTGTGTGCGCATGCACTCACGTGCATGCGCGTGCAAGCGTTTTTTTAGACATGTGTACACGCTCAAGCACACACATAATGTATGCAAACATACTCACACACACAGAAGCACACAAAAACAAGCACACACACACATGTCATGCATATGTAACAACACGCACACACATACACACACATTTTTGACATGATACACAGATCTTATATATGTATACACATGTGTGAATGTATTGTGTGTATATATAGGTTACTGGTCGCGTTCTATGTCTGATTGCTCGCGCACACGCGCAAGCTCGGTAGCATGGCGGCGGCGAAGATCCTCTTCCTTATCTGACCAATCGCGCTGCACATCCGCCAGTTTTCTGCTGTCGTCCTTGACCTGAGGAATGTTGTATGGCGAGTGTGAATGCAAAGGGAGAAAACAGAGAGAGAGGAAGATAGAGAGGGAGGGAGGGAGAGAGCGAGAAAGACACACGTATACACACGGACGCAGACATAGACACAGGCACAGACACAGGCATAGACACAGACACGGACACGGACATGGATACGGACACGGACACGTACACAGACACATCTTCATATAATTTCACATCACACAGACCTGCATGCCATACATATCCTCAACGCGCTGGCGCTCAAGACGATGTGCACACTCAAGCCGCTCACGCTCCTGCACAGTGTCCTCGGCCATGCGCACACGCTGCGCTTGCAGCTGCTGATCAAATCTCTCGCTCTGCTCGCGCATACGCAGACTAGCTGCCTCGCGCTCGCGCTCGACCGCACGGTCACGCTCATGTAACATTCGTTCACGCAGTTCATTCATGGAGCGTTCGTGTGCCTCTGCCAGTGCCTGTGTTTGCGTGTATGTGTGCGTATAAGTGTGCTTGAGAGAGAAAAAAAGTTTGCACGCTCGCGAGCAAGTGAGCGAGACGAGAGAATGGGGGTTTTGTTAGGTGGGGATGGGTTTTGTTCATGCGTCCTTGTTGTGACAGGAGAGTCCTCTCACAAAGCATGCATGGGAGAGGGTAAAAGAAGCCTCACATCACGCTGGCGCTTGAGCTCAAGACCATTCACTTCCTCCATCCGTTGCAGTTCCTTCTTGTGCTTGAAGAGCAGGCGTTCTATTTCGGGCTGCAGGCCCTTGACAGTCATCTCTTTGATCTCGCGGCTCTTTTCTTGCATCCACGTATCGCGACGAATTTTTTCCGACACGGCCATACTTTCGCGCTGTTTTTTCAACTCTTTCATCTGCTTCTCCTCGAGCTCTTTGACTTGCTCCTGGAATCTTCGTTGCAGCAACTGGAATTCTGCCGCAAGCTCCTCACACTTTGCGCTCAGCGCGCCCTTATCGTTGACAAGCTGATCCACAAATTCCAACTGCCGTTTAACTTGTGCCTCGTATTCTTGGCGTTGTAGGCAAAGCTGCGAATTTAGATTCTCTGCATGCTGCTGCTGCTGCGCTGCAGCATCCGCCTTCTGGCGCCGAAGCGCCTCCTTGAAGTCTGTTATCGTCTTTTCCTTGTGCTCTAACTCGACTTTCAGAGAGGCCATGCGTGCCTTGACCTCGCCATACACTTGTGCTGCTAGAACAGGCGCGCCATTGCCTCTGCCCGACGACGATGCTGCTGGTGATGACAGCATCGACGGCATACCAGATGACGGGCCAGCACTCCCACCCACTTGCATACCCATGGATCCAACCCGCTGTTCACAAAGGTGAGACGAAGGAGAATTGTGTAGTGAGGAAGCCAACGGAGGGCGCGATGCTAGACAGTTGGCAGGGGGCTTGACCCCATGCACAGCATCACCCTCTGGAAGAGCTAGAGCGCGTCGCGGACCCTGCGACAACGCTAGAACATCGCGCCCATGCTCACTAGCTTCTGAGTACGAGGATGATACGGGCGGCACAGCGAAACTGCCAACAGCCCCACCGCAATCCGTTGAAAAGCTCGCGTTAACAACCGAATTGTCTTGCTCAACTGAGTCCAGAAAAGAGAGGATGCTAGTCTGAAGTTCTTTGGCTGCTGCGTCCATGTTGCCTTGGCGTGCTGCACGCTCGCGATCCGCCGTCTGCATCATGGGTGAAGCGACTGGAGACACGTGTGGTGATGCCACGTTCACAACCTCGGGCATTTGCATTGCACGTCTCCTAAGTAGATCTGAAGTTGCTACGGGCGACAACACTCCTGACGAGCGATAAGAAGGAGACCCTCCAGGTGATGACATTGGTGCAGCCTTACTGAAGTGTGGTGCGTGTGCGGAAACCTTGGAGGCCACCGCTGGCTCGTTAGCTGAAGTGTAAGAATGGGGTGAGCAATGATATGACTGCGAGTGAGGTTGATGTTGAGCAGGGAAATGTTTGCCATCATCGCTCGAGGCCCCCTCATCCTCAACGCCATACTTTGCTGACGACATGGTAGACACATTCGACACAACACGAGGTGACCGCCCAGCAAGAGGTGAGCCACGCACGAGACCCAGCATGTCTGCAGATCGTTCCACCGACGCTCGCAGCGCGTCCATCAGGGACTGTTCTTCAATCTTGACAGCTGGTCTCGTGCATGTTTTACTCGTGCTCTTGACAGATGCTGGCGACACCATCGAGTAGCTATCTTGCCTCCGTGTAGATTTTGATGGCGAACTTGCTGCGGAGGATTTCGAAAGATCTTCCGCCCTGTCCAAATCGTCTGGTCGACGCATAGGTGACGGCATGGCTGAGGAAGCGCCAGAGCTGGTGACCAAGACCGCCAGAGCGGCAGCAGCAGAGGCAGAGGAAGCAGCAGAGCGGGGAGCAGCACAACGGGGCATCGCGGCTTGCATGTTGCGCTTAAGTCTCTGCGTGGCTTGCTCAACCTCGTGCTCCCTTTGCTCGAGCGCGGCTTTGAGAGACTGCTCCTTTTCCGAGCGTGAAGATGCTGCGAGGCGATCCTCCTCCAAACGCCTCACCTGCTGTTCATCGTCCTTCCTCTCGCGCCGCTCCCGGAGCAAATCTTTGACATCGTTCCTCTGCCGCTGCGCATTCCGCTGTAATTGCAATCGCATCCACCGCTGAATCACCACGGCGCCATACACCCTCTTGCGTCCCATCATCGCACGCGCTGCGATTGTCCCGCGGTGTCTCGAGGCACCTATTTCCAAGTGTGCTTCCTCAGACTTCGATGGCGATGATGCTGAGAGCCGAGCTCTCACAGCGTTCACCTCAAGTGGCGGTCTCACGCGGGTAGGAGAAGGAGAGCGGGGAGAACGTGCGCTAGCAGCTGACGACTGCACAGTGTGCCTCTCCACGTGTTCATAGGTGGCGCTGGTGACACTGGTATCGAGGGACTGGTTAACCATATTGTCTTCGTCGTCATCGTCATACGCGCGGCTGTCCATTTGGTCAACGGAAGCTGAGGTGATGCGTCTAGCCTCCGGGCTCCACGCACATTGGCGCTCGCGACTAGTATTTGCAGACGCAAAGCGAGAGGAGGGCGGAGTAATAGTGGCGTCGCCCCCCTCTTCAGTACCCTTACTGCCCCGAATCGAACGGGGAGAGCCCTGCCAGCTTTCGCTCAGAATCTGTGCCTCGTTCTCGGCCATGTCAAACGCAGCCTCGTCTGCACGCGGCATACTCGTGCTGATATGCTGCATATCCTGACCGCAGTCCACGCCCACCGAGTCACTGCTCTCTCTCAAGAGAGAGGCAGCATCCCCCTGGGCGCTGCCGAGAGCGTGGCCAGTCAGCTTCTTTCCCGTGAGCATTAAATCCAGGGCGCCAAATGAACCTCCAGGCGATTTGCGCACGTCCTTGCCTGACGCCGCCTGGCGACGCAATTCCGCCGAGTCCCGCGTCGCTAGTGAGGGCAGCGTCCGGCAAGAAACGGCGGACGGAGGGGGCGAATTACCTAGCGGTAGACGTTCCTTGGCGTCACCTGCCGGCGCGCACCAGGCAGCATGAGCAATGGATCGCACATAAATGCGCCGCACGAGTCTCAGCGCGTAGTGTGGCACACACCTGTGGAGGGGCGCGGCGGCATGCGAATTGGAGTCGCGCGGGCCGAGCGCTTGGCGCCGTCCGACATCGCCGATGAGTTTGGTGACGGTGACTCAAGCAGCTCCTGCTTCTCGCGGCGCGAACCCGCCAGCAATGGCGGACTGCTGCGCGACAACGTCATATGTGACCACCGGTCCTGCCACTTTCGTTCAAACTTTTGAATCTGGGTCGCCTAAGTCGCGGGATTTGATTATAGATGGCCCGACACTGGCAGTTGCGAAAACACCATGACCTATGACCTCGCCTCAAAATTTTGAGGCGAGGCCGCCACGAGCTCCGTGCTCGCCAGCAGCCATGGACTTTGGCATTGGGAGGCCAGGTACATACACGTCGTCTGTCTGTGTCTGTTGCTGTGCAAACACAAAGCATCACCACAGCTCACGCGTATTCTTCTCCGTGTTCCTGTAAAAACAACAGGAGATGCTGCCGGCGATGACGGGAACCAGGGTCCTCTTTCGCCAGGCTGGGAAAGGCTGCAGTCCAATGCGTCGGGTCTCATCCTCCCGTCTCAGCCTCCTGTTTTGCCGGGCGGCCTGCGTGATACACGTAGAGAAGATATGAGCGGTGCATGTATCTCTGTCCTTTCTGCGTTCTTTCTCTATGTCTCATCTGTGTCTATCTCCAGGGCTCGTGTTCTACAGACACACGTCTGGAAAGGTACTATGGAAGCGGCCCGTCATTGACGATGATGCTTCGGCACGCTTGCAAATAGAGCCTGGAGACGCATGGCGTTGTGACCCGAGTCCCAGCACGTCAACACCTGCTGGGTCGTGTTTGGTCTCGCCGCAGAGCAAGACACTTTGCCTTCCACCCCCGAGCTACACGCCGAGTCCACCTCCACCAGCACCCGGCGGCTCGTCTCATAACGCCTTCAACGATGGCGCATTAACAGAGCAACTTGAGTGCGAGGGTTGGAAGAGGTCGCATTGCAATTTTGTATACTCAGTTCATGAATGATACATTCTTGCGATTGATTTTTCACAACATGCACCCATGGTGGGTGAATCATTGAATGGCTAATTGCTAGAGATGTGCAGGTACGAGTCACGGTCAACAGGGCGTGTTTTTTTCAGGAATCGCCAAACAGGCGAGACCCAGTGGACAAGGCCTGTACCAGTGTTGGTGCCCACTTCCGCTTTCGTTTTCAACGAAGAGGACCTCAGAACAAGTACATTTGAATCACAAGTCATAGTTGCTCAACAAAATACTTCAACCACAAAGTTGCCTTCATCCAGCATGGAACTCCTTCTGCGAAAAGTCGATGGTGCTGTCTTGAAGGATGCGTCTAGCCGAGTGCAGAATGAAGATGGGAGTCCAAAGAGTGCGAATCTAAGTGAGAAGGTTCAGTATTGTATGAGTGGTATTTGGGTGGCAGACAGTGGTACTGGCCCCTGGAAAGTGTGGCTCAACAACACTGCTGCCTCGGCGAGTCTCGTCTCAGGATCGTACAGTGGTATAATGGGATTTTATGAGCTGTCGAATAGCAGCTCGCCAGAACAAGAAATCAAAAAGCAAGAGTTGGTGTTTTCGCGATTTGCAATCGTTGGAAGCAAGATTTGTGGTTCGGGTTCGGATAGGGTTGGGACGTTCGAACTATCTGGTACAGCTGTTGGGGAGAATTTGCGATTTATTCAGATGTATGAAAAGGCGCATAGTGTACGATATGAAGGCAAAATGCAAAGGGCTGTCCAAGGTGAGAGACTTGGGCACAAAGAGATGTGGGGAGACCCGAGCAAGGTAGAAACTCTATCTTCGGAAAAATTGCCCACTGCCGCTTCCGAGGCCAAAGAATGCACGAATGTTTACGAACCAGGATATATCGGGCTGGAGATAACGGACAAAATACCGCACTCGGTACGCCACACCGAAATATGCACATGTACATATGCACGTACACAAAAAAAAAGCACAGATACGCACACGCGCTGTGACAAATACACATACACATTCATGCACACACAAATAAAACTACACACGCACGCGCGTCGGCCACACACATACATCCGCACAACAGCGAATGTGCATACATACACACACACAAATAAGTGCGCACGCATGCGTATATTTGAGCACGCACACACACACCTGAACCCACACGCGATGACTAGCGCTGATGAATCCTGGTAATGTGTGTTGGTTTCAGGTTGTGGCCATAAAAGATCTTGTCGACACAAATTTTGTTCAGCAAAGTGAGCCGGGCTACTCCAACGTGAATATCATGCTCGGTGATCAGTTGCTCTCAATTGGTGGTGAACTGTGTGAGAATGCCAATATGCAGCACGTATGTGCGCTACTCAGCGGCCCTGCCGGCTCGTTGGTCGAGATGACGCTTGCGCGCAAGCAAGGCTTCAGACTATATACAGTGCGGGTAATGCGGCACCGTCGTCACGAACATCTTGATAATTTCGAAGGCGTACTAAAGCGCATGCCGGATGGTGACCAAAACGATACTTCGCAAGCCCCATCAAGAGCCGTGTCTATATCGAATTCACCCAGCGCAGCAGTTGTCAATGCAATAGCGCAAAGTGCATCAGCGCGTCCACCAATTTCGCCGCAAGTGTCTGTGGGGGGTCGGGGGAAATCACCTGCACCAAACCGCAAGCTAGCGGTATCAAACGGCAATGCATTGGCAGCAGCTGAAAATGAGAAGATTGCGTTGGGTGCTCCAGCGTTGCCTGCAAGGAAAAGAGAAAGTTCTCATCGTCCGTCGTGTTTCAACAGCATTCTTTTTGGCAAAACTTGTAAGGGAGCCAGGGCCATTTCAAGCGATACAGACTCGCAGAGTGACAATGAGAATATGTTAGATGCAGCCGACGGAAATGCTGCTACAGCATCCCTTCATACTGCTCCAAGACCGATCAAAATTGCGGGCAGTTTACCTGCGCCGCACCATTGGCAGGAAATGCTCGACGACGGCAGGCAAAATGCTGCAAACAGTCCTACGGTGTCGCAGTGCAGAAGCGCGCGAGCCTCTCGACAGAGCTCTGCTCGCCCTTTTCAGATGGATCCCTTGTTAGAGCAATGGCTAGGTCTCCACAAATTTGAAACCTTTCCACCTCTCATTCGAACTCCCTAGCAGCTGCCATCCACCGAGTTGATACTAGGGGTTTGTTCTGAATATGGCATTCATGACAAACGTTTTTTGTGCGTATGTGTTCCGCACTTGCTCCAACATATTCATAACACATGCATGCATTACGCTTGCTTTGTTCGAAGTATTGATAAGCGAGCATTTCAAACTGAAGGGGTTTGGTGCTGAAATCCTGACATCATTTGTACATCATGTAAATGTGCATATGTTGCAGATGATTTGGGACTGCTTCAAACGTGCAAAACGGGCATGCTTCGAGAGCGGATCGACTGTGAGAATGCTGCATGGCTCACACACGAACAGTTGCAAGAGCTTGGTGTCGAAAAGATGGGTGACAGAAGTAAAATTCTCAAACGCGCGCAAACACATCAAGAGGAACAACAAAAACGCACTTCAAAAGAGGAAAAGGAGGAGGCACCGATGAAGAGTATCATTCTCCAACACGCTCACATATGTCAAGAAGAGCTACAACAAAAACGCAACACAAGGGAGGAGAAGGAGGAGGAGGAGGCGACGAGAGAAAGGACGATAGAAACTGAGGAAATTGCACCTGGATTGACTGCAGCACCCGCAGCAGACGTGATGTATGCGGGGTTTGCAAAAGTATCTGTTGCTGCGCCTGAGATGTCTCCTGTCGAGACATTGCCGCTGGCACAGACTGCAACTCAAATTGCGACGGGGCACAGTGCGCATGAGGAACAGGCGGCAAGGGCGGAGGCAAGTGGGTGGCCGCGGGAGAAATTAGCTGCTGGAGCAAGGGCGAAATTGAGACAGAAAATGTTGGTGGAACGTGATTTCCACCATTCGCGTGTTGTTGGAGAGCTTCTTTCTGCTCAACGTCTACGTCATGCTGCGCCTATGAGCACTGTGACACCTGTGAATTCCTCGGAAGGAGTTGCTTCAACTCCTCCTGCGCTGCAACACGCTGCAGCACACTGCAACTCGGGCGTTTCAACTCCCGAGAGAAACCCCCTTGCTGCGCGGGTATCATCAAATGTGCAAGCACCGTACAAGGATAAAGAAGTGCGTCTAGAAATGAAGTTGGACATGGAATTCAGCCAGACCGTGGGCAATGAAGATACATTGAAACGAGGAATTGCGCGAGATACGGCATCGGCTCTGGGGGGTGCTCTGAAAAAGATCAAGGTCGTTTCTCTGCGCGCCGGTTCTGTCATCGCTCATCTCATTTTACTTCCTGGTGTATTGTCAGATGGGCGAAGCGCCGAGGATGCAGCGCGAGAGCTCGAGCAGCAGGGGAATGATCCCTCTTCGCTTCTGATGGCGGGTGAATACACTAGCAAGGTTATACGACTGCGAGTATTGTCGTGCACGACTAGTGCTGCAGCACAAGTTGGGCAGCAAATGACTGCCCAGCAAGGGGTATACTCCCAAGGGGATAAGACTGCAGAATTGGCAGCCTCCGTGGCGGCTCCAGCGCCTGAACAGAGCTTTGCCGCCCCTCCTCCTGCTCAGAGAAAGAGCATGCAGGATAGTGGTGCGGGCATCGATGAAATACCCGCATATTGGCCTGGAGAGACTAAAGTGGAGGAGCTACGGCCACCGTCTGCCTTGGAATTGCCCACAGCACAGGGGGTGGGCTTTTCAACGTTGGATATGCCAATATTTGAGGTGCTAGATAAAGATGTGCAAGAGACGTGTATCCCTGAAAATTTACCATTCACTCTCGCTCCTATTCTTTGCTTCGATAATGGAGAAGCACAGGAGGATCGGCGTGCTCCGAAAACTTCGAGCAAGTGTTCTGCCGA
>Ga0105051_10008724_pt1 | contig 10205 bp, 6 predicted proteins | sample FRY02_FD_78383 | JGI IMG/M metagenome (GOLD analysis project Ga0105051, IMG submission 78383) | Freshwater microbial communities from Lake Fryxell liftoff mats and glacier meltwater in Antarctica - FRY-02 (megahit assembly) | ecosystem: Environmental > Aquatic > Freshwater > Ice > Glacier...
CAGAATCTTTGAAGATTTCCTTACACTGAAATAACATAAGGCCATGAAAAGAAAATTTTAAGAATATTCCAAAATGGATATTTATAAGGGCATTGATTAGCTGTGTGTACTTGGAGGAAAGGTCGAAATTACTATCAATGAAAAGCAAAGAATATATCACGAGTCATTGGGTAAATTTGTTGAGTCTCTTTAAGACTTGCTTGGAAAAAAGAACAAGCTCATTTAAATTTTAGGCAATCAGTTTGTTCAAATAAATGAGACATTGGTGAATCTTGGCAAACTTTCTGCGCAAATAAGTTAGCAAGTGAAAAAATTCAACCAGCAAGTGAGCGACGACTAAATTCCAACCTTATAAAACACTTTCAGCATAATTTCAAAAAGTTTCGAGTAATGGGCGAGCAGGATAAGCTTCGAGTCAAAGGTGGTGAACAAGAGACTGGTGCCATTTTACAAATACCAGAAATAAAACCTGGAGACGATGAAAAGCGTGCTATAGACCTAGACTTTATTATACAAAAGTTACACAAAACGTTCCTTGCACTAGTCCTCGCCCGCTAGCGAATCCTACTCATCTCCGAGCACAAAGAGCTTCAAGACCGGCATCCTGTAATAGAGCAAGAACATAACCGTGCTAAAATACCAACTAGGGTTCATGAGCAACCTGACATGCCGGTAATCCTGTCGGTTCTTCTAACTGATGTCCCTAAATTTCAAGGCCAAGTGGATCTACCAGGCCTAGAAGTACAGCTAGAGACTGGGCAAGGACATTCAGTTCTATAGCGCTATCTCAGCAATGGCCAGATGAGATGGATCTGGCAGAGGGACTCAGAGATGTTGTGTCGGCATTGGGGGATGAGCTTGGATGGTAAGTGTTGGGGCCTGATGGGTAATATGTTTTGTGTTTGGGTTTGGGTCGATGGGAGGTGAGGTTTGGAATATCGAAAATAAGGGTTAGAACAATAAGATTGATATCAGGGGTGGTGTGTTCGTTTGGGAGGTTTAATTTATTTGGATTCGTCATTTCATATCATGTCGCCTTTTCTCCGGCGTTTGTCTATAGTTTGTAACATTTACATCAGCGATTCTTGGACTATTTTGCGGTTGAAGACATTTTGGTACGTGTTGGTTTTTCTGTCGTCCAGACTTTAATCCTTCTTGTACTTTTACATTATGAACTTTGATTTTTAGTTATCGCTATAAAATGTGAACCTTAATCTATCTTTTGATTATTTCCTAACTTCAGACAATTATTTTTAGAGAATTTTCATCTGATTTTTTAAAGAGTACTTCCTTTTTTTGTCCAAAATAGTACACAGGCTGGATGTTCTGCTGCCTGATATAGTCGATATTTTTATCGACTGTAAAGACTTTTATTTGCTCATTATCGAATAATTTTGAATTTATTAGTTTTCAGATCGACGCAATGATACAAATTAGTACAAATCATTTTTTATCAATGGACGACGCTGCATTGTTTTATTTTTTGATAAGACTTCTAAATACTTCTCTTCATATTTATAAAATTGTACTTGTAGATAAATCTTTTTGGGCGGGATTGTAGAGTTAATTTATTTCGAGATCTTTGATGTATTGATGGAAAGTCTTCTTAATTGATTTTTAATGAGGACGATTTTTTGGTTGATAGAATGTTTCAAATGTTCTTAAAGGTGAGTTTTAACTCTATAAGGAGGTAATTGAGAACATGAGTAGTGAGTGGACAAATTATTTTATTAAAGGCTTTAAAATTAATAAAACCAAGTCGTATTAACTTTATAATATAATTAGACATCGAACTCTGTATAATATTAATAAACATATCATCATATTTCTAAAAAAATGTAAAAGGAAGAATAAATAATGTAAGAAAGATAAAGCAGTCCAGCTAAGCAACAAAAGAAAAACCCAAAGATGGATAAGATTCGTAAAGATTATTACCCCTACCTGTAAAGATCCGGAATATCTCTTGGATTTCAAATAATATTCAATGAAATAGTTGGTAAAGGAATCAAGGAATCTGAAGTTTTTGATTATGCGGCAAAAAGATTGCGAGATTTCAAGGAAATTGTCGACAGAAATAAACTCAAGTAGCAGATAGAAAAGTAATGACTCATTTTTTTGTATGTTTAATATTTTAATAGTTTGAAGTCTGCAGGGTTCAAAACAGTTTTATTTATTACTTTTTAAGGTCACATATAATTACAAGTTATTATTCAAAATGCCTTATTTTAAGTTATAAATATCTCTATTAAAATTAGAAATTAAAATTTATATTTATATTCGATTAGAAAATTTATTATAATCAGATCAAACATTTATTATAAAAATATAAAGATCAACAACAATGTCAAAAAACCAAAAAAATTTTAGCAAAAATAAATTCAGTTTTAATAAGGATCGAATCGTAGATGCTTCTCATCAAGATAATTTCATTTTTAATAAAACTCCGATATTGGCATCAGCTTTAAAAAAGTTAAAGGCCAAATCGACTTCCCAATCGATACCCAAACCTGTAAAGAGAATGCAACCAATCGATGTATAAGTTGAATAGAGACTCACTAAAAAGGTAAAGAAGAATTTCTAAGATTTCATGCCTACATTATCGTACACACCTCTGCAAAGAGATTTGTATAATTTCTTTGTAATCAATAAAGCAGCTTTGAAAAATTTTGAAAGTGTTCCAGAACCTAAATTCTAAACTGGAAGCACAGTGCTTACAGCATTCTGTGATCGAGGAATTGGTGGAAAATTTTTGGTCTCAAATATTTTCAGAAACAAAAAATGTTACATCGACTACAAGGAGGTTTCTTTATTTACAAATTAAAAGAAAAGCCAATAAGTTCTGGAAAAATATTAAAACCCTGGAGAGTTTGTTATTGGGACAGTAGTAAAGGGTAGAAGTCCAAATCATATTCAAATTTCATTGAATAGCTTTTTAAGCATTGATTAGAAAAGCATCAAGATCGGTCAAGTCTTTCCAGCACAAATCAAATCTAAAGAGTAACTTGGATGTCTACTTATTGTGTATGGAGTAAAGGCTTACAAAATTTTCTTACCGAAAAGCTCTGTCGATTAATAAGATTTTGAGGAATTGACTGAGGATAAACAAATTATTGTAGTTGTCAAGTAAATCGAAGAAAACAAAAAGATTCTTAAAGTTGCATTGGCTTAAGATGAGGAAATCCCAATGAACTTCAAAGGTCTTGAGTAGGCTGATCTGTCTAAACTAGAGCTCGATCAATATGTGACACCTGGAACACTCATGAACACTAAAATAATCAAAATTTTAGATAACGGTGTTATGGTGAAGTTTTTGAAAGTGTTTATAGGTTTTATTCACTTTGATCATCTAAATAAGCATTTATAATCATATGCTGTTGGATAAAAACTCTCAGCTCGAGTTATATTTTACTGTATCAATCCTCCAATGCTGTACATGTCAGAAAAGCACGTCAACTTATCACCTTTTGAACCTAAAAACTAGCTTTACAGTGAAGTAACTATAAAATCTTCATTTGAGTAGCGTCAACATTCTTTCTTTTCCAAAGATCAAGGATTATTCGTCCACCCAACTCAGATTCCGAACGCTGATATAACAGCAGTCAGTAAGCTTTACGTAAAATAAAACAACTACTTTGAAAAGTACCAAATAATGACATCAAGAAAGATTGGAGTCACAGTCGGATAAGTCTAAAAAATAATTCCATTTACAAACTTCAAAGTGTACGGATAAAACAAGAATAAAACCGTATAATAATAAGCAAGCACAAAGTTCCGAGTTATGTGCGTTGATGTTTGGAATAAAGTTCTAAAAGTATCATATGACAACAAGATCATAAAAGCCAGTCGAAATCAGCTTTTATTTAACCTGGATGAACTGGACTAAAAACAAAAATACGTTGGTTTTGTCACTAACGTGAATCCAAACGGAGTCGTCGTTGAGTTCTGTAACAATATTAAAGGGATCATCTCAAAGAGTGAACTGAAACTCGCAGAAATCGATATCACCAAAGATAATATCGGGTAGGGATTTTAGGTCTATATCTCCAAAGTTAAAAAAGGTTATATTGGGTTGACCCTGAAATCACCTGAGATGAGAACTAATGGGAAACCGTCATCTTCAAGGACTGAGCTAAATAAAAAAACTGAATAAGCTAATGGGTAATCAGTTTAAATGGGAGTGATTCAAAGCGTGAACAAGAAGAGCATTTATCCGATTTATATAAAGCTGAAAAACGGTAAATTTGCCAAGATCTCAATCTTCGATGGCATAAGAGCCCCTTCCTTGAACGATTCCCACATAATCTCCGACTTAGAATAACATTACTCAGTGGGTCAAAACGTTCGAGTATTCCGCAAGGGTAAAATCTATTTCTTATACCCCCCTGAACAGTTAAAAGACAAATAATTGCGTTACTGCAGAATACTGGGCGTAAAAGGCTCCCACTTACGTATCCAATCCAGTGACAAAGAGTTCTACAATTGCCACATTTCTAACATCACCGACATAATCACTCCTTACCCCTTGAGCTAGTTCAAAACAGGCGAATACACCCTCGGTCGTGTGATCTCTCCTCAGTAAATATGCCTGCGTATGTCTGTAGTTCAGAATGGTATTCCAAAAAGCATGCAGTAGTGTGTAACAAGATACGGTGAGGCTTAAAAGTTAGGAGATTTTAGAAACAGATTAATGACTGTGGGAAGTATGGGTCTTAAAACTTAGATGATTTGTTTTGGCTATGTCAAGTCTTGTCAGGACAATGGATGCTTTGTTTCATTGGCTTATAACTATGAAGTCAGAGTTTAAAGATGTGAACTTTCTGATACTCATGTCAAGGATAAACAGAAATAGTTTAAGACTAATAAACTCGTTTTGTGTAGACTCATAAGCTCTAAAGTTAAGAACAATTAGCCTAATAAAGTTATGTTTGATGCTAGTTTGAGAGAAAGTGTTGTTAAGTTTGGATACCCACTTAATGACTAGATACTTGAACATGGAATTGGATTAACTGTTGAAGGATCGATTAAAGGGTACACTAAAGGAAAAGCTTTAGTTCAGCTCAATTGCTCTAAATTCACTGGAATTATCAGCTTAAAAGACATCGAAGGAGCTGGAGAGTAGTCACTATAAAAATTATTGCCAATCGGAAATATGATGAAGTTCAAAATTGTCTAATATTCATTTGATGGTTAAAAAAGACTGATCAGACTGTGTAATTTGGAAAAAGTATTCCTGAAATTTAAACAGTTTGAGACAAAGTTCGAAGCAGACTAAAAAGTGGTTAAATTATGGTAGAACTTCAAACAACTTTCAGCATTCCAACCTCCCGAATAAACAAATTAATTGATTAACGTAGAGTAAGAGCAAAATGAGTAATAAAGAATAATGAAAATGCTGGCCATGGGATAAATGTAGGAGTAATAAGACGAATAAAAATCCTAAGAGTAAAACCGCTAATTCTAAGCGTAACTCGAGCATATGGATGAATAAAACATTTAAAACGATGGCTAACAAGACGACTAAATCGACGAATAAGACCAATCCGAGGGCTAAGTCCAACAGATTGAAGACCCTGAATAAAAGAAACAAAGAAAGCTATCGCACTAGTAAATCAAGCAAAAAACAGCCATGTTTGACAAAATGCCCCACCCTCCATCATTTTATCACTCTCTGGTTCTCGCTAACCCGACCCCTGAGAGTTGGCTCATGTACATTTCCTCTCTTTTGGCAACATCAACAGCTCAGGAAATTAGAATTCAGTTCTTGAAGGCTATTCACTCGTTTGCAGAAATCAAGGACAAGGATAACATGTGGATCAGTTGGATTAATATGTAGCTGCTTTTGGGTGATTTGATGGGTACAGTTAAGAAGGCTATTTAAAATAGTGTTGGTTCTAATGTTTACTTCAGGATTTTGGAGATTCTGATTTAAAAGGAATAGTGGGAAGTGGCCATTTAGTTTGGAAGGAAAATGCTTAAAAAGTTCAACAAATAAAGCAAGGCCTATATTCAGTTCCTTAAGATGGTTTATCAATATGAGGTTGCGAATAGCAAAAAGATACACTAGTCTATCAGTCAGAAGCAGATTCTAAGGCGAGCCAGCCAGTGTCTAAAGTCCCATGAGCTGATCACAATTGAGTCTCACCTGGCCAAGCACCTATTCGACACAAAATAATTCTAAAAAGGTCGTAACGTCTTCTAATAGCTAATCAGCAAGCATCCAAAGAGGTAATTTTCTAACTAATTCAGAACCGATCTATGGTCCATGTACATCGACATGTAAATAAAAGCAAACTAGATAAACAAAGCGCGAACACTGCTGTAAAGAATACTTGCCCTGAGCCTAAACAAGAAGCAAACAAAATCGATGCTAAAGAAATACTACATACTGTAGCAACAGCACGGTACCTAAAAGAGTGCCAACGCAGTGCTATAGAGGGCCAAAAAGCTGGCAGACGAGTTCTTGGACCAAAACGAATAAGACTAGTAAGCTGAAGACTAGCAGTGAGCCTAACATCGCAAGCAAATGGTAATATAAAAATCGACTGATATTGCTACATTTTATTATAGTTTGTTAATGTTTGATAGTCTTATAGAATAAACTTGGATAAGGATAAATAATAGGTTTATCATCATTGTTTGTTCGATCGTTGGTAATGGTCAGGTCATTTATTGCCCATTTTTTGGAACATTTGCTGCATTTGTTGCATTTGCTGCATTTGTTGCATTTGCTGCATTTGTTGCATTTGCTGCATTTGGAGCATGTCCATTGGGTTGCTGCCTGGCATCATGCCCATGTTTTGCTGTTGTTGGGCGAGAATTTGCTGTGGATCTTGCCCTCTCATTTGAGCGCTTTGTTACATGTATTTTCCGACGTCTTCAGGAATTATCTCCAGCTTTTGCATTAACTTAATGATTGCCATTTACATGTCTCTGAACAGCATAATCAGGTCTGGGTTCGTTTGGATAGCCTATTAGCCGACGTTTTTCATGAAATCTTCTTCTTCATAACCGTATTTTTCGAAGACCCAATCATTCAATATCAAAGCCAATAACATTGGGATAAGTTGGACTGATTCTTGGGTTTTTTACATGTTCGAGAAAATCTATTTAAGATCATCTGACTTCTTGTTAATCATTTCACTCTGGTATGCAATCACTTATTTAGCGACTTCCAATGAAACGTCTTTTGAAGACGGTATTGATTCTTTGACTTTGGCTCTCAAGTTTGATTGAATCATTAATATTTGTTGAGAGAGTCCTCTTTACATCAAAGAGACTTCGCTTTCTTCCAGTTTTTTACCTTTAAGACCAACTTTGGTCCCGATAAGTTTTTGAGCTTCAAGAATCAAGGCCTCAGTGTTATTTAGGTAATCATTCAAGAATTCCAAATATTTTTTAGGTTCGCCCAAAATTTTTCTTTGGACAATTCTGGCTTCTTCTGTTATTCTTTGATACTCAGATTTGACTAAATCAAAAGATTTATCAACAATTTGGCTGTATGTTTTAAGCCCAATCAATTAATGGGTATTTGGAAGGTATTGAATTTATACATTAGCTGCGATAGATTGAGCTTTTTCTTCTAAAAGATCAAATTTAACAGTTGATTTGATTTCTCTGATTTCGGGTTCTTTTTCAGCTTCATAACCTGATTATTTTATTTTTTAGTTATAGAATTCTACTTGTTTTCTCATTTCTCCTAAAAAAAGTTCATTTCTGGAATTATATTCATTGAATTATTTGGCAGCGGCTTCCTTTAAAGTCTCAGCTGATTCGACAAGAATAAGTTTTTATCCTTAAAGCTTGAATCTTGGGAGGATTGTCCTTAATGCTTCTTTAGGAAGCTTTTTTGACTTGACTGTTTTAATGAGGTCAGGTAGATCTAAACTTTTAAGTTTTTTCATAGATTGAATAAAGCTCTTGTGTTGAGATTATCTGAAAATAGCAAGTGATTTGGTAAGTTCATCAATGGTTTTTACAACTTCAGAGCTGGTCTTTGTAAACTTATCCCAATCAACGTAGGAATTTTATCCAACGATTTAGAGGATAGAATCAAAGTTCTTTTCTACTGTAGGAATATCAACTTGGCTCATGGTGAATAAAGAGAATTGATTAATTTAATATATTGATAAAAATCTTAAATGAGGTGATTATTAACAATGGAAAAATATAAGAAAATAGTAAGATATAAATATTTTGTTTTAATGTTTATTAACGGCCAGTAAAATTTAATATATAATTTAAATCATATTTCGCTTTGATTATTATTCAACTAAAGAGTTTAATAAGCTTGTAAAGGCTTTCTGCAAAGTACCGCATCTAAGCTGTTCGTATTTTTTAATAAAAATATAATCAAATGAAAATTAAATTTATTTTTAAAGCAAATGATATAAATAAGATATAAAGCAATTGATTGAACATCAAGGTTGATCTGTCATCTTCTTCTATAGTAACTGGACTGAATGAGATCACTACTGGAATTGTTTAGTTTGGGATTTTTTCGTTATAAACTTTTAGCCTTTTATATGTATTATTGCGCTTTGGTCTAATTTTTATTTACATGTTTTCCCTAAAATAAATTAAATCTTACGTGTTTGTACATGTTTCCCAAATGGTAGAATGCCTCGGGAATATTGTGATTACAAGCTTCGTAGTAGTATTGAAATGCTCTTTAGTTGTTTACTTTTAGGTCATGGGAACCTTGCTCGTAGATTTAACTGAAATTAAATTAATTCTTACCCTAAATAAACCAAAGCTAATGGATTACTTTTTGCAACTTGCTAGTAACATCTAATTGCTTATTTAGCATCCTGCTCAATACCGAATCCATTCTTGTAACAGTCACCCAACTTGAGAAAAGCAGCCTCGCTTCGATAGGAAGCAGCCACGCTGTAATAAAGTAGGGCCACTTTTGGCTGAGAAGATACGGAGTAACCATTTTCATACATAACTCCCAAGAAATAGTAAGGTTACGGAAGTTACTCATCTTTGGCGATTAATTCCCTGCAATACTTGTTGATTTATAAAAATTAATCCTCTGTGCATTTTGAAGACTCGTTGAGCATTCTTTCGATGAACAAAATTCTTGCTTAGATATCACCTTTTTGAGCAGCCCTTTTCAGCAAGTTCATACCTTTGGGCTCGTCAGGGCTTATCATCGTCCCTTCTATGTATATTAAAGCTAAATTATGCAGACTTTTCACATATTAAGCCTATGAGGCCTTTTAAAGATATTAGAGACATTTTTTGGGATTATTATAGTTTTTACTATTAAAATAAAAAGTAGCTAAGTTGTTCAAGGCTCTAGGAAAGTTTTTCTATGCGGCCTTCGTGTAAAATTTTAGTGCTTTTTATTCGTTAGGGGCTAAAATTTATTTTTGTGACTAATCATCGGTAAGGCCGTTCTCGTATAAATAACCCATGTCTGTCAATGATTACAAGTGTCCTAATTTACTGGCCTACTCCCACATTCTGATATAATCGTTTGGCTTTCCATAAAGTCCTCTCTCGTTGAGGGATCCTAATCGATACATTGCTTCTGGATTTTTTTTCTTGTTTGCTTGCTCATAGTAAACAATGGCTTTTTATAAATTCTTATCGACTACAGTTCCTTACTCATAAAGGATTCCTGCGATCCATTCCGTATCTGGAAGTTATTTGACCAATTTTTTGGCGACATATCCATTCGGGCAAAGTGAACAAGCAAGCATAAGCTAACAATACTGACACATAGCCTGGGATTTTTAATCTTCCCTTTTTGTTGTTTATTCGACTTATTTTTTTGAAGCTGTAAATTTTGAGCTGAGGCCTTTGTCTTTTTCGATTCTTTACAGGACTTGCTCAACTATTTTTTACTTTGATTATTTGGTTTGATAGACTCCTATCACATAGAAAAATTGCTCATAAGTTAAGATATTTTTATGTGTCTTTTATAATTCCTTTGGGTTTCCACCTGATCCACAAAAAAGAGAGCTTCCTTTACTGATCAGATTGAGCTGGGTTTAAAAGCTCATCAGATTATTTTTAAGTTGGTCGACTTTCAATTATATTTCTTCTGGCCAGTTTGGAGTTACTTTTGTTAGATTCCAATCAATCTCCTTGAATGTTCTGAGATAGTTTTCTTTTTTATCTTGTTGTATACTTTTTTCATCAGGAAGTTTACTTATTAAGCGCGAGAGAATTTCTTTAGTTCCATGATATAAAATTGA
>Ga0105051_10008725_pt1 | contig 10205 bp, 13 predicted proteins | sample FRY02_FD_78383 | JGI IMG/M metagenome (GOLD analysis project Ga0105051, IMG submission 78383) | Freshwater microbial communities from Lake Fryxell liftoff mats and glacier meltwater in Antarctica - FRY-02 (megahit assembly) | ecosystem: Environmental > Aquatic > Freshwater > Ice > Glacier...
CCTGGCGCTTCGCAATTTGTCCCACAAGACGCTCTCCCGCTTTTGAAATAGCGACAATAGAAGGAGTCGTGCGGTTGCCTTCAGCATTTTCGACAATACGAGGCTCTCCCGCTTCAATGATAGCGAATGCAGAGTTGGTGGTGCCTAGGTCTATTCCAAGAATTTTTGCCATAGTATTTTTAATTGAGTTATGTGAGTAAATTTATTCGTGTGTACCAATAATAACTTTTGCTGGCCGTATCAGTACTTCTCCCTGTTTATATCCTTTCTGTAATACGGTAACTACGGTGTCATGCAATTCGATATCGGTCACAGGTTGGCTTGATAATGCCTCATGTTCGTGTGGATTGAAAGGTTTTCCGAGGGCATCAATCGGTGTGACATCGTATTTCTTTAGAAGCGATTGTAATTGTCCGTGGATTTGCGAAAGCCCTGTTTTCCACACGCTGTCTCCCCCACTTTCTGTATTTCCGTGCTCGATCGCCGAATCAAAACTATCACAGAGTGGGAGTAGGTTTTCTATAAAAGAGATCTGTGCGTACGCGCGTGTTTGAAGCTTTTCTTCTTCAAAACGCTTTTTGCCATTGAGGTAGTCTGCTTTTGCGCGCTGCCACCCCTCAAGATACTCTTTTCGCTCGCCTGAGCACTTCTTGAGTTCTTCTTTGAGCTTTTGGATGCGAAGTACGCTATTTCCTTCTGTTTCGTCTACGTCCTCAAAAGACCCGTTTTCTTCCGGGACAAAGTCCATGTCTTCACTGTTTTTGTCCTCAAAATACATAGTCATTGAGTCGGCATTATAACGCCTATTTCTGATGTCGTCAACGGTTAGTGCGCGTGGTAGGTGAAATTATTTCAATTAGCAAACCCCGCTTGCGCAAGCTGCGCAGACGGGGTTTGGGCGAGATCACTCGCCACGAAGGGTGAGCACAACTGAGCCTAGGGGTCTTCTATGTCCCTAGGTTTGCATGTGTGGTTGCTGACCCTCCCGGCTGATAGAACCACAGTTACGACAGACATGGGTGGTGTACCAGTATTGGATATGGTGAGCGCTATGTTGCTCCCTGAGCACCCAGTCGTGTTGGCACGGCACTTGATCTGTAGCTTTACCAGATTCTTGCCTATCTTCCGTCGGCACTACATTCCCCTCTGTTCCTGCGTTGAAGTCCATAAATAGAATATAGGATTTTTGGTAAAAAGCTAGGGATAGAAAAAGCCCCGTAAGGGGCTCTTTGTTAACGCTTGGACCACTGCGGGCGTTTTCGGGCTTTGACGAGGCCGAACTTTTTGCGTTCTTTGGCGCGTGGGTCGCGTTTGAGAAAACCTGCTTTTTTGAGAGGCTTACGGCGCTCTGCTTCTTCTTTCACGAGTGCGCGAGCAATACCGAGGCGAATTGACTCAGCTTGAGAAGAAAGACCTCCGCCAGAGACTTTTACGGTCACCGTATACTTATCTTTTAACTCATCAACGAGAAATACTGAAAGTACGACACTCTCAAATCCTTTGACGGTGAAGTACTCACTCATCGGCTTGTCATTTATGACAACACTCGTCTCTTTTGCTGGAGTAACACGAACACGAGCCGTCGCAGTCTTTCGACGTCCCACTGTCTCGATATATCGTTCTGCTGTCTTTGAAGCCATATAGTTTACTCGCTAATACTTAAATTTTCCAAACGCAATTTCTGTAGTTTGTTTCGAGGGAGCATGCCACGCACCGTACGACGAATCACTTCTCCAATACCACGACGCTTCGCAAGATTTCCAAGCATTTCCACCCTACGTCCACCTGGATACCCCGAGTAGGTTTGGTAGTTTTCCTGCTTTGCTTTCTTTTCAGGGATGTCCAGCTTTCCTGCATTGATGATTTTTACTGAAACCTCAGGGATTTTATACCTCACTAAATCTGTTTTGTCTTTGCCGATAAGAATAGACGCTACCTCAGTCGCAAGCCTGCCAAGTCTTTTGCCCGCTGCGTCAATCGTATATTCTTTTTTATCTGCTGTTTTTTCCATACAAGATAGATTAGACAAATTCGATCACTGCTTCATCGCGTCCCGCTTTTGTGCGACCCATCTTTACGACACGAGTATATCCGCCGTTACGGTCTTTGTACTTTGCGCCAAGCTCTGCAAAGAGCTTTTGTACCACTTCCGCATCAGGCTGGCCGAGAGTGGCGAGGACGCGTCTGCGCGCAGCGAGCGTATCAATCTTTGCGGCAGTCACCAGTTTTTCTGCGAAAGGACGGAGCTCTTTTGCCTTTGCTTCAGTAGTGACAATCTTTTCATGCATGATAAGCGAAAGAGCGAGTCCGCGCATAAGTGCAGTGCGCTGATTTTTAACTCGTCCGAATATTCTGTTTGCGTTATGGTGTCGCATATTACTCTTTGAAGGATAGGTTGTAGTCCTTTAGAATAGCAAGGATTTCATCAAGACTCTTCGGCCCCATGCCGTCAAGAGCTAGGATATCATCTTTTTTCTTTCGAACAAGCCCTCCGACAGTTCTGATGTTTGCCTCCTCGAGAGCTTTTTGTGTACGTTGAGAAAGGTCTAGGGTTTCAATGCGTGTCTTGAGGATGTCGTTATCAGCACTCTTTTCTTCCGATTTTGTTGATTCAGGTAAAGACATTTCGGTGTCTGCTGATTCTGATCCCGTTGCTTCCTGAAAACCAATAACTGCCTTCAGTTGATGGATCATGATTTCGATAGAGCGTTCAAGAGCCTGCCGTGGTGAGATGGTACCATCGGTCTCAAGAAATACACGGAGACGGTTAAAGTCAGTACGGTCTCCTACGCGCATATTTTCAACTTCATAGTTGACGCGACGCACGGGGGTAAACACTGCGTCAAGCGCGATAACACCGATCTCTACCTTGTCTTTCTGGTGTACGTCACGCGGTACGTATCCAAGACCTCGCTCAACAGTCATCTCAATATCCAAAACTGAGTTTTTTGAAGTTAATTCTGCGATGTGTTGGTCAGGATTCAAAATATCAATTTGACTCGGTGACGTAATGTCTTTTGCGGTCACTTTGCCAATGCCAGTCTTCTTGATTTGTATACGCAAGGCTTCTCCTGTATGCATTGCAAGGCGCACACGCTTGAGGTTGAGGAGCATGGTGATAACATCCTCTTTGATGCCCTCTATGGTTGAAAACTCGTGGGACACTCCTTCTATCTTTACTTGAGTGATAGCAGCTCCAGGAAGAGACGAAAGAATGATACGGCGGAGTGAATTACCAAGAGTATGTCCATATCCTGGATACAGACCGTCTATCTCATACACACCAGAGAACTCGTCTTCGGTGACAATACGTGGCTTTGAAGGCAATGCAACATTTGTTTCAAGCATAGGCAATTTTTTACTAACAACTACTATTAACGACTGTAATATTCAAATACCTGCTCAGGGTCAAACAATGCTTCGGTCGGGTTGTACACCGGCTCGGTGATAACCTTTCCTGCAGTGGCCTTGAGGTCAATGAAAAGCCATGCCGGAATGCTCGCCAACTCCACTCGCTCAGCAAGGTCAATAAAAAGTGGACTTCCCTTACTTCCTTCTCGCACAGCGATGTCGTCATTGGTGCGTGCCTGGTATGAGGGAATGGTCATGCGCTTGCCGTTGACCCTAATATGGCCATGAGAGACGAGCTGGCGCGCGAGACGACGTGTTTTTGCCAATCCCATACGATACACGACATTGTCGAGACGTGACTCCAAACGGCTTAGTAGAGCTCTTGCAGGGTCTTCGCGGTGCGCCATAGACTCCTCGACATAGCGAGAGAGCTGTTTCTCACTGATACCATAGGAAAGACGCATTTTCTGTTTTTCTATGAGTTGACGCTTGTAGTCACTCATCTGTCCTCCTTTGTGCTTGGAACGCTTTTTCCCCGCACGCGCCTCAGAGAGCGCAAACTTCTGTGTTTGGCACTTTTCAAAAATAGCTCCACCAAGCCGTTTACAAATTTTGTATTTAGGTCCTGAAATCATAATTTTAATATATTATACGCGACGAGGTTTTTTGGGACGAGGGCCATTGTGCGGTACGGGTGTACGGTCACTAATTTTTGTAATTGAAACACCCTTTCCTGCAAAAGCACGGAGAGCTGATTCTCGACCAGCCCCCACACCCTTGATAATGACCTGCGCTTCTTTCATGCCCATCTGAAGTGCTTTATCTCCGATGATTTCACCTGCTTTTGCTGCGGCGAATGGCGTACTTTTACGTGAACCATTAAAACCAAGTGCTCCAGCAGAAGCACTGATGAGTGTATTGCCTTTTGTATCACAGAGAGTAACGAGCGTATTATTGAAAGTGGCAGTGATGTTTAAAATACCAGCGTCAACCTTCTTTTTTGGAATACGCGAAAGAGCAGTCGATGTCCCTGAGGAATCTGCTCCACCACTCTTTTTTATAATTCGTTTCTTACCCATAGGCTTTCGTTGTTATGCGTTGTTATGTATGTAGATTAGGTTTTTGATTCCTTGCGTCGACCTGATCCCATGGTCTTGCGTACACCCTTCAATGTGCGCGCATTGGTCTTTGTGCGCTGACCGCGCGCTGGGAGGCGTTTGGTATGACGCGATCCTCGGTAAGACTTGATGTCCTTGAGGCGCTTGATATGGGATGAGGTCTCACGACGGAGCTCGCCTTCGATAGTGAGAGATTCAATTTTCTCACGGATACGCTTCTCGTCGTCAGTTGAAATATCGGCCGAACGAATGCCGAGAGGGATAGTGAGTTCTGCAAGAATAGAAAGAGCGCGAGCGCGTCCTACGCCATAGACAGATGTAAGACCGAATTCAATTCGTTTGTTGTCAGGAATAGTGATACCAGAGATGCGCATAAAAATATAATCGTAAATGTAAATTAAATATAGTGGATTAACCTTGTCGTTGCTTATGACGGGGCTTTTTCTTGTTGATGACATACACACGGCCACGACGACGTACAATGATGTCGTCAGGGCTGAATTTTTTTACTGATGATCGTACTTTCATAGCGTGCAAATTAGAGTCGTTTGGTGATGCGTCCTTTTCCTCCGTAGGGGTCAATGACGACTCCTACTTTGTCTCCTACAAGGACGCGAATACGAAATTTTCGCATTTTTCCTGCAAGGTACGCAAGGATGCGCTTGCCGTCGTCGAGCTGAACGCGAAAAAGAGCATCAGGTAACGCTTCCTCAACCACGCCATACGCTAGGCCATCATCTTTGTCGTCTTTTGCTTGAATGTCCATCAAACTATGAGAGTTTAGCAGAATTGTGAAATAACGTCAACATTTGAGATTTCTGTGTCATTTTTAACGTGGATTAATAACCTCTTTGGTGGTAATTTTACTCTCTGTGTCTGGAAAACTATTTTTCCAGATGGGTTGAAAAACTGCCTTGGCCTTATCTATAGCGGGATATTTTGAGAGAATGGTATAAAGCTCTTTTTCAGGTTTTCCTATGAGGTCCTTTTTCAAGGCTTTTTCGTCAAATTTCCAGATAATTGTTGCCGACCCTGAAAGTGAGAACTGTATACTATCTAGCTTAGAAATATCCGCGAGTGTACTTTCTGTATATTGGAAGGTCAAAGAAGTCATATTCTCTAACCGTACAGGTTCACCTGCGTAGGCAGGATACGTACCTTTCGCAAGGAATGAAGCCAAACTCCCCTCATTAAAGATTGGTACGTGAAGTACTGCTCGTTCTTTAATGATCACAGCTTTCCCTTCAGCCCTTTGCGCAGGGAGACTTTCATACGTGAATGTTATGGCATCTTTGTATAGAACAAAACCATTGGGTCTTTCTTTCTCAATGCGGGCAAGAAGCGTATCGCGTAGTTCGTTATGGAGATTTTGTTTGGTCGTTGAAAGCTCTGCTTCGTCAATAATAAACTTGGGACCTTCAAACCCTCCCGTAATACCTCCTGCGTCAACTTCCGCATAGATTTTGTCATATTGCTCGCTGTCCTTAAGCCCTGGGACAGTAAAGCGTCCCGCGCTCATATTGTACGATTCTCCTGCTCCGTCAGCAAAAACTGTTGCTGATATAGAACCTGGAGTAATAGCACCCGAAGAACTTTTCTTGTAACCAGGAATTACTACAGAATCAGTAATACGATAGACAAGTCCTGTGGGTGACTCAAAACGTGTGTTTTTGATAAGTCTTTGAGGTGTATCACTAAAACCATTAGAGATGGTAATATTTCCCGTTGCTTTTATAGACACTTCTTCTTGCCCTGTTGCTTGCACCTGTCGGTCTCCTAATTCTTCCAGGGTCAAAAGATCATACCCCAATTCGCCCACACCAGGCTTCATTTTTGCATCGTAATTTGCTTGGACAGTGGTCGTATATGATTTTGGCGTCACCCTGATTTCAGCACCACTTAAAAGCGTTGTAGCAGCAAAACCAATACCTATGATCACGACGAGCACTACGCCACTAATAATATAGGTTCGAACGCGCGAAAATTTCCCGTTGGTACTTTCTAGATGAGAAACCACCTCATCAACCCTATCATAGGGAGGTGCCTCATCTAGCGTCGTGGGAGATTCATATACGTGTGATGCAGGCTGTGAACGAATATCGCGCATCTGAGATGATCTAGATGCTGGCGCACGAGACATGGATGTAGGTCGCGGTGGTCCTTTTCTAGCGCGCTCCGGAGGTACGATGTCTTGCAAATTCCATTTTTGTTTCATATGTATGATAAGTATACACCCTTATCTTATGTAATTTCGCCACAACTATGCATTTTGTGGAAAAAGCGCGCTTCGACCGCAAAAAACACGTCTACTGGAGCATTTGTGTGTGTATTTTGAACAGTGAGTATTTCGTTAAGTGAAGTACACGTCCCGTGTGATTGCATATAGCTTTCAGATGCCCTACGGACAAGTGTATCAAAAAAAATATCGAGTCCTTTGCTTGTAGTGAGGTAAAAATGTTTTGGGATGGTGTATCGTTCTGCAAGTGATGTGTAAGAGTCGTGGAGATAGGTGGTGTATGTTTTTGCTATTTCATCAATAGCATTTTTTATTTCTCCCGTTGTTTCCGGGCTGTATTCGCGAAGGTGTGTCAGAGCTTCGTCGGGAAATGTGTGTAGTCTGACCGCAAGATCACGAATAAAAGTATATGTTCCATAAGGAAATACGTGCGTTTCAAGAAGTACTTCGTCCTGCATCAGGCAAATCTCAGTTGCTTCTCCAGATATATCAATAATGACCGCGTGTTTTTGTAGAGGATAGAGATCTCTCAGTACGCAAAAAAGCACCAAGGCGAATGTGTGAGAAGTGCGGTGAGTATCTGTAAGTGTTTTTTCTTTAATATCGTCAATAGTTTGTGTGATTGCCTGAGGAATGAGGCCTGAAATGTGTGCCAGCGTTACTTCTTTTGCTTTTTTTCCATAAGGATTTGATACGGAGTATCCATTGACAGTGGTGTGCACCACCGCACTCTCCACCAAAGAGACATTGAGTTCTTTAAGGAGCGCTGTTGCTTTGAACTCTTCTTCATCCCTTCGTTCTGCTTCAAGAATGAGTGAGCGAATTTTATCTTCAGTGATTAAAAATGGCTCTGCCTCTTCTATGGTAATAAAGCGTGTGGCCGTCTGCGCCCACGGAGCACCACACACAAGGAGAACTTTACCTATTGTCGCATAGGGATCGTGCGCTTTTAGTGCTTTCACCCCCTCTTGAGAAAATTGAAGTGTGGCGCCAAAGAGTGCGCGACGAAGAGCACGGACCAGATTTTCTGTACCAGGGTTTTCAAGAATTTGTATCTCCTCTCGGTGCGTAAAAAGAATTTGCGGGTCTTTTTCGGTGTGGTTTGAATACAGGATGGCAATACCAACACTTCCAGAGTGAATATCAATAATCGCACCGTAGCTGGTGTCACGCTTTCTTATTCCGAACATCGCTTTCATTATAGAGGACTATTGCGTATGAAAAGAAATACTTTTGTATTCGTGTGGATAGCGCTAGGAAAGTGTTGCCTTGATACGACGCACACCGGCAGCAACTGCTTCTTCCTTTTCAATCTTGAAGGTACCCATGTTGGCAGTGGTTTCCACATGTGGACCACCACACAGTTCGCGAGAGTACACCTCCCCTTCTGTCCCCCCAATGGTGTAGACCTTTACTTCATCGGGATATCGCTCCCAAAAACTGGCCTCAATAGTAGGATCTTGTCGTGCTTCTTCTTTGTTACGGATTTCAGTTGTAACATGCGCACTTTTCCCGATCACGTTATTGACGAACACTTCTACTTTTCGCAATACTTCGCCAGAGACCTTTTCTCCATGGGTAAAATCAAAGCGGAGTCGCTCTCCAGTAATATTGGAACCTGCTTGGTGCACATGCTCACCTAATTCTTTTCGAAGTCCTGCCAAAAGGAGATGTGTCGCAGTATGATACTGCACCACTTTCTCAGAATGGTCTGCAAGACCACCTTTAAATTTCTGTTCTGCACCAGCCCGAGAAAGCTCTTGGTGTTTTTTCATTTCTTCTTCAAAGCCCTTACGGTCAACACTTTTAGCTTGCTCTTTTGCAACTTCTTCAATCAACTCATATGGGAAACCATACGTGGTAAAAAGGACGGCGGCTGTTCTTCCATCAATGTGCGCTTCTTTAATTTTCTCAAATTCCCGCAGGCCCCTCTCAAGCGTTTTTCTAAATTGCTCTTCTTCTTTTCCAATAGCATCAGTAATTTCTTGTTTTTTGTCCGAGAGGTTGGTGTAGTGGTTTTTATAGATTTCAATCACGCTTTCCGCCAAGTGTTTCAACTTTCCTTCAGGAATACCCAAAACATCTGCATACCGCACCGCACGGCGTATAAGGCGACGTACAAAATATGGTTGCTCAGTGTTTCCAGGATAAATGCCATCTCCGATCATAAAGACCGCGCCACGAATATGGTCAGTAACTACCCGAAACGCCACGAGATTTTCCTCATAGCTCTTTCCAGAAAGTGACTCTATCTGCTGTATAACAGCATGAAGAAGGTCAATTTTGAATACGTCTGGTTCATTATTGCTCGCCGCAACGATACGCTCGAGCCCACCGCCAAAGTCAATATTTTTATGTTCTAATTCTTTAAACTGATTGTCGCCTATCTTCACATACTGCATAAACACATTATTCCCGATCTCCATGAAGCGCCCGCAATCACAGTTGGGATGACAGTGTTCTCCCCATTTTTTATCATGTGGTGTGCCAAAGTCATAAAACATCTCTGAGTCAGGCCCGCCCGGCTCCCCAATAGGCATGTTGTCTGGTATGCCCGCTCTTGACCACCAATTCTTCTTTGCTTCGTAATAAAAAATGCGCTCCCCTTCTTTCATACCGCGAATAGAGCCATTTTGTTCACTGCCAATATCAGCCACCTCAGCCTGTATGTGGTGTAGAGCAAAAAGCTTTTGCCAGAGTATCGGTGCCTCCTCATCGCGCGGAAGGTTATTTTTCTCATCACCTCCAAAAACGGTGATGTACAGACGCTTGGGGTCAATCTTGACTTCTTTGGTCAAAAATTCAAACATCCATGTAATCTGTTCTTCTTTGAAATAATCACCGAAAGACCAGTTTCCCAGCATTTCAAAAAAAGTGGTGTGGCGATTGTCGCCCACCTCGTCTATGTCGTCTGCACGAAAACATTTTTGTGAGTCCACGATGCGAGTTCCTTTCGGGTGTTTTTCTCCAAGTAGGTACGGCAACATCGGTTGCATGCCACTGCCAGTAAAGAGTGTGGTCGGATCGTTCTCAGGGACTAACGCCGACGAAGGGACTATCGCATGACCACGCTCTTTAAAAAACTCAAGGTATTTTGTGCGTATTTCTTCCCCAGACATAGAGATATATTATGAAAGATTTCCAGCATTATAAAAGAAGGACATCTCGATAGCATATCCAAGAAAAATAAAGAAAATACCAATCATAGTGATATATCGTTCGTGCTTCATACTCAAAAGGACAAGCGGGTCGATTTTGTGTTCTCGTATAATAAGAGAATGCACTCGAAGAACCGCAAACCCCAAAATGAGCTTACCTAACGTACCTAGGGCCATACCGATATATAAACTAAGCATGGTGCTATTGTGTCACAGTATTAGTTTTTCTCAAGTAGCTTGTCGGTGGGGCCGGCGCCAACAATAACGAGTGCTTCGGGGTTGAGGTATGTCCGCAGGGCTTCCTGTATCTCTTTTCGTGTGAGAGACGCTATTTCTTGAGGA
>Ga0105051_10008730_pt1 | contig 10199 bp, 10 predicted proteins | sample FRY02_FD_78383 | JGI IMG/M metagenome (GOLD analysis project Ga0105051, IMG submission 78383) | Freshwater microbial communities from Lake Fryxell liftoff mats and glacier meltwater in Antarctica - FRY-02 (megahit assembly) | ecosystem: Environmental > Aquatic > Freshwater > Ice > Glacier...
TCGCATCCAGCATTAACCAAGTGCGTCTCTCCTGTGCTGACGTGATGGCCTGGTTGGCAAGCTGGTCTGTGCTGTACCTGCGTGCCACCTGTGGCACCCTGGTGCCGTTGGCCCATATTGGTCGCGTCGTGTTGGTATGCTGTGTGCTGCTGCTGGTAGCATCTGCCTCTCTGACTACCTGTTTGTGCTGTTTGCTGGCGTGTGTGTGGTGTGGTTGGTCATTGTGTTGTGTGGGGTGATGGTGGATGTGCTCGTGACGTCTGTGGTGATCTGGTACTGGCATTGGGAGCGCTGTTGACTGGTGTTGGGTTGTTGCCCCTCCAGTCAGGGGTGGTTCCACCATATGATGATGTTATTTCAGGACCCTACTACTCAACCCAGTGTGATGCTTACAAATTGGCGAGTCAGAAAGCCACTGCAAATGCACTGCTGATGAGAGGGTTGTCTGCTAATCTGGCATTTTATCAGACTGTTGACCTGGCGAGCGGCGAGAGTCGCCTAGACAATGATGTGCATTCGGCCGGGTCTAAACTGGCACAAGCTGATGATGATGATGGTGTCACTGTTGAGGCTGTTGGTCGCGTTGATGATCATGTTGCTGTGGCCTCGCTGGGGTGCGTATGCATGCGCGCGAGCATGTATTTTGTGAGTATTGATTTGATCACAAGTTGATTATATTGTGTTGTCAAAAAAAAACACATAGGAAGGTTGGTGGTGACGGGGTGTAGCAACAATGGGTGGAGTGGATCTGCAGTAGAGTCACGTCAATCACAGTGCCCGCATTCGGGACTGAATGTCCTCTGTGTGGACAATATTACCCAGTTCATGTCATCTCGCACTGTCACCTTGTAGATTTTACCTAAAATAAAAACATTCATGCGCACACCTGATGTCAAAATGAAGTCTCTTTTCTGAAATCCCATTACAAAGTCAAAAACGACAATTCTTCAATCTCAAAGTGATGTACATCAAACGACAGATAAAGTCCTCGGGGCCGATCCTATATACATGTCGGGCTCAACTCGCCAAAAATAATAGCAATTTTGGTGTGCTTTTATGCGCGAACAAACACACACATACACACACGTGGTGCTCACGGTGACATCATATGACGTCTCACACACACACATATACACAATCTCTCACTCTCGCTCTCTCAAACACATGCACGCACACAGACGTGGTCCTATATACAGCCTGAAGAGGCTCCAAACCTGGAGAGGCTCAACCTGATTTGCGCGCGAACTGGGCGTTTTTGCGGCGCACAACGGGTGCAAAACAAACTCCTCGTATAAGGTGCGACAATTTTGAAGTGATTCTCAGGCAGACAAACAAATTTGGATTGAGCCGGCTCAACCCGAAATTTTTCCAAAAAAAAAATCATGGAAACACGGAAAATGAATATGGAAATTGTAAGAAAGTTGGCAGATGACAAAAAAACTGGAAAAATGACTCGACTCTCATTTAAAACTTGGCCCGCTCAACCACAGCTGACTTAAATACAAAGGAAATCAAAACCTGATGAAAGGCCTGTGGAGGGGTCCCGTACGCAGAATGGAACCTGCAGGGGAGTCCCGTACCCCTACAACTGCCAGCCAGGCCCAGACAGATTGCCAGAATTGAAATACGCGGTGAATGCAAATAACCAAAATCAAAGGAACTGGGACTGGTGTGATCCAAAAAAGTAAACAACCGGGGTGTTGGTGAGATTCGATCATAAAACACTGCGTCCAGAGAACAAGTGAAAACCACCAACCCCCCCAACACATGAAACACACGAGGGCTGCACCGAAAACCCATTGTCTGGTAGTCAATCGATCTTTGCTGAAATTACTGAGTACAAATATATTGGTCTGATGTTGCCTCGACGTAAATTAAAATATAAAATGAAGTAAAGCATTGTACCACTGGATCTTGTCATTGGCCCAATTTCGTTTCTGTAAAACTCAATTGTAACATTTTGCTTATTACACGCGTATTCAGCTACAGTGCGATTTCTCCATTCTTGGCCGGAGTTCTTATTGACCTCCTTTTTCGATGTCATGTTTTTAAATTTTCTCAAAAATAGCATTTTTCATTTTTTCATGTGTTGTTCCTAGCGCGTTGGGAATCACCCGGCGAAAAAATAAAGGGCAGGAAAAAATAGGGTTTTTCAGAATTCGGCGGGGGAACAGCAAGATGGCCATCTTGCTGTCCCGCGGCCATCTTGCTGTCAAGTTTCGGAAAATGCGTGTACCCCTGGAGAACTCTGAAAAATCTGCAGGACTCCCCTGCAGATTTTTCGCCGAGGGAACAACAGCAAGCAGCGGGGTTTTGGACGATTTTTTGTGCGAGTCGGTTTGTCTCTTCCTTACGTCACTTCCTGCGCGAGCCAGCGCGCACGCTGGGCACGTTTCGGTGCTCCTGGTGTCGAGATTCTCTGTCAACCCGAGAAAGAAAGAAAGAAAGTCAATTTATATTACGACAATACCTTGAATTGATTTCAACCGGACACTAATTGATAAATAAATCATTTCCATTCCGGATATATTTGCTAAAAATACAGTAGGTGTCGCGACATTGAGGACAATGAGGCTATTCGATTCTTTTGACATGCTTGCAAATCCGAGTCCATCACGGGAACCTAAACAATGAGATTACTATTCCACGGGGACTGTCGGTACAATAAACCGAAGCTCGGAGCTATAATGTGCATTGTTTTGATTACTGCCCAAACACACCGTGAGTCGGCATTGGTTTCGTTCCGGGCCGATGTCCGAGGGCTAGGAAATAGGGCCAAGAAAATTTGTTGAGACTGATAGACCCAACCCGGCAAAGGGGATTTCAAATAACCAGTTTCACAGTCTCGGCACGTTTCCTTTTAGGATTTTAGACCTTTTGGCGATGTACACTGTCAGTTTTCATTACAAAAAAAGGACTCCTCACAGTTGAAAACCGGCCGACATTCCAAAGAAATGGATTGTGAGAGACTAGTAAAGTATAGCAAAAAAGACTGGCACGCTGAAAGCACGTCTCTGCTCTCTAGATAGTCGTTTGCCGGCATCGTGATCAAACTTGTCCAAAGTGGTTTCAAACAGGTTCAGGTTGTTGCGATGGTACCGGACGTAACTCGCAGGACGAAACTGCAGGAGTGGATTAAAAAAATCAACCCTCGTTTCCTAACGGCACACGTTTATCAGGTCGACGAGAGGGCGATTTGAAGCGTCCTGACGGGCTGTGCAAAGTATTGTGGGCTTTCCACTGGCGGAAGCCTTCTTGTTCCTCCGTGGTGCTCCGCACACATTCTGCCACAAAATCACAGAGAAGACGAGTCAACACAGAGTGCGTGCTGCAGGACTGCAGCGCATAGGAAAAGAGCGTGCGCTTGCGAATATCACAAGGCAATCAGTTAGCACACACTCTGTTTCTTTCTCCTCCCCGCTTTCTCTTCATCATTATTTCCTTTTCTCACAAACGCACACACATTCATTCATCAACGCATAGGCACATACACAAATACGTCAAAACGCTGACAATATGTACATAAATTTGTAATGGCGTTACAATCGTGCTGCAGGACAGTAAACAAAAGTCACATGCACACCCAGAATGACTTCCAAAAATGATTGTATAAACTCACACGCGCCCGCGCCCAAGAGAGAAAGACAGAAAGAAAGCGGGACAACTAAGAGACAGAAAGCTAACAAGACAAGAAGAGCGAGAGATAGCAAGCGACAGCGAGAAAGAACAATAGCAAGCAAGCGACTTAGAGCAAGGCAAAGCAAGAAGGGAAGCAAGCCAACAGGCGAGAGAGAGAGAGAAAGCGTGCGTGAACGCGCGAATTCGAAAGGAATAGGGGAAACAACCTGATGACCTCGAACATCTCTTTCTGTTCAGGCATAGATCTCCGCAAAGTCCGGATTGTATTGAAAGGTGACATCTTGAAATGTCCATTTTCTGGTGTTGATGCAAGGGAGATTGTCAGCGTTCAATGAGTACACTCACATTAACCAGTATGCTGCAAAGCGCGGTCGACAGATGAGGAGGAGGAGGGATCAAGTAAAGAGAGAGACAGAGAGGAAGGAAGGGAGACCGTCTTTGAGTGCCGTGCCCGCTGGATCGAAACGATGGTCAAAGAGTAGCACACCGTTGCGCATGTAACGACGAGGAAACTGCGTCTGTACATCACCTTCCACCGCGCTTGTGTTCGTGATATTGGTGAGGTCAGTTTTGGATGTAGACATCCGCGATCTCTCAGGCGTACTTTGGGCTGATAAGGCGTCCTCGGATGGTGCATTTTTTTGCATTGACCGCGACTTCCTGTAAGTCAACTGACATCTCCTATATCATACCGTAGTATTTGCTATATTGAAACACAGCTAGGACATGAGCAGAATGTAAGGGCCGTGTCTGTCAGTCTATCCAGTTTGCGTATGTCTCAAGAAACATTGTACTTTATTGCTCGGTCCTAATCGAACCAATAATTAGCTTTGTATAGACTGTGCTCAAGAAAAATTTGAGCTCCAAAATTTGAGCTCTGACATTGCGGACGCACTCGAGAAAATCTGCACGAGTTGAGATCACTGAGCTCGTCGGGATCGAGTAATTTGTGGATTTCTTTTCAGAGATTCGTAGCAAACTATGTCGATCGACGGATAGACACGACTTCAAGGCAGACTGGTACACAGACAGAAAGAGACCCCGAGTGAGAGACAGGGGCAGGGCCTCTCGGCAAAACGCGCAGGACCTGTTGTACTTCGAGACTTGAGCCGATTCGCTGGATTCCTTCCGCTCCATTGGGCGGGGTGTACAATGGTCTATCTGCACTGCCATTCTCCCTATTTCCTTGGCATTTCGGCGCTTGTGATGTTTCTGAGTGTGGAAGTGCTTCAATTCCACGTTGAGTCCAGGCCACGTTGCACTGAAGATTATTGGTGTCGCCTGTACAACACGAACCATACAACAAGAACCATAGTAAGACCCTAGTCCAGCAAGTCTCAATAAATCTAAAGTCGAGACAAAAAGGCAGGATTCCAGGGGCAGCTAGCAATGGGCAATGCAATACCTGACGCGGCTCACCATAGAGCCCTGGTCCAACTCTTTTTGTAGTAGTACCATGCAGCAGACCGTCGAGCCCGCGCCGCTGCTTGAAAGGATCGTACGGCATTGGATCCTGTGTACATGCGTATCTCAATCAACGAACATCCAGGGCTGCAAGTGCTGGCACGTGCGAATTCACATCTAGGGCTGCAAACAGAGAGCGTGGCCTCCCATGCATAGAGAGAGGGGCACACAACGACCACAGCCTCTGTATGTGTGCAGTGGGTGCTCCCGCGGCAAGAGGGATATACTACTTACAGTAAAAGGCCGGCTCGGAGCAACACGAGTGCGAAACCTTCTCATCACTGGCATGCCTGGTGCCTGCTGCATCTGTGTCTGATGTGATGCCAACATCTTGTCTTACGCTATGAGAACGGCGACACTGTCTCACAGCCAGGAAAAAAAATTTCACAGGAATACATTTTACTTTTATAGTTCAGTACAATATTTAAAATCCTGTTCCGGACATCCGGGGACGTGATCATGGCATGTCACGAACCAAAGATGGACCGAAAGGAAGATTGGACAGGCTCTAAATTTGACAGGCTCTAAATTTTATATTCGACAGAAATACAGAAATCTGTCATTTTCAAATGTCTTGTACTAGCGGTGTACCAGCTTTGAAAAGGCATTTCGGCGGGGCCGGCCCTTAAATATTTCATCTACATATATAGGGGCGGGCGGATCCTCCGCTTAAAAAGATGGTTCTTTGATGACTATTTTTTTGTCTCGTTGCGCACTGCAGGCGCCCAGCTGGCGGCTGGCGGCTAGGCGCAACATACACATACACATTTTTAACAGCCATCTCACTTAGGGTGACATTTTGAAAAGCTCAAAGCTCAAAGCTCGAACGTCTCTTTTGCCACGTTTCAGTGAAAACAGACGTTCGAGCTTTGAGCTTTGAGCTTTGAAACAGCTTTCGAAAATGTCACCCCAAAGTGGGATTGGCTGTGCCATATTCATTTGTGTTTTGTTTTATTCATCGTTTGTTTGTGTATATGCGTATGCGAATGTCTACCTCAAAACAACAATCATAAAGAAAAACATAAAAATAATACCACTTCCAAACCACGTTCGAGTAAAGGTGGAGGGACAAAAAACGATAACCAAAAAGAAATTCATCAGTATGCTTTGTGTCCTGTTCTCTACTTATCACCATCTTTGTGTTTCCTCTCTTCTTTTTCTGCAAATTTCATAGACACCTATGTCACTGTGCCTATTGATGTACGTATAACCCCGCTCATATGCCTAGACTCCTTCCCATCTACATCTTCATTTCTCACCTCCCTCACACCTTGCGTACACTTATGCTTGCATCCAAATATACATACATACTTCGATACATCCTTTGGCCCTTTTGTTCGAACACCTTGTTCCCTTATGTGTTCTCTCACGTGTAAATTCCTGCAGATGTGTATCTAAACATCCATACGCATTTCCCTCCTCTTCCATATTCATACACACCTACCGCCATCCTCATATTTATGGTTTTGATGGAAAAATAAAAAATGAACAAACAAATAAAATAAAATCAATGAAATAAAAAGAATATAACATAAATTAATTATTCTTCCAGTGACACTCCAAATACTCGATGAATGTTCAAAGACTTAACAAATTCAATTTATATGATCCATGACAAGATGTATGAGAAACATAAACTCATAAACAAACTTGGAATAACCTCAACACACTATGAAATATATATGAATAAGCACATAAACAGAAATTCATTAACAAAATACCTATATCTTGAATACATGTCATAGATAATCAAATATGTGCACAAACAAATAAATAAATACAATTTTTGGTCAAAAATTCATTGTTGTATACAATGACACATTAATTCACCTAAATTACTATTGTGGTTTTTTTTTTTTCTATTCTTCGTTTGTGTATACTTGCGTTTGCGTATTTCTTGACATCCAAAGTCCATTGCAGGAGTGCCGTTCGATTCAGTCAGGCGCTTCTGGGCTTCCTTATTACTAACGCACCAACGCACCACATGCATCTCTGCGGTAATTGGGTTGCTAGCTGCGTGGTGGCATAACAAACCAGAAACTAAAATCCAGTAACAACGGATTGACGGAGACGTCTCCGCCGCCCGTGCGGAGACTGATTTTTTTTTCCGATATGCATGCATATGGGGCAAGCGGAGACTAAGCGACTGAGATTTTGATTTCCCTATGCCATACTGCGGAGGGAACAGATTTTGTTCCGAACAGGTTTTTTCCAGAGCTATTCTGAACGTTCACAACCTTTCCCTCGCAGGGTACTGTGAAAAGGATAGGTTATCCCTATATGGGGGGACGGATTTGGGCGGGGGACACTCACAAGTCACGATTGAATCTGAGATGCGCTTGACCTGTATTTGAAATTTGCATCGAAAATGCTGCCGATGACTCCTACAGGGCAGTTCACGTTGAGACCAGAAAATTTTTAGGCGGACCTCGAGAAGGCGGGCGCTGATCATGACTTTGTCCGCTACATGATGAGTAGGGAAGATTGAGATGGACAATATTATGACCGTGTCTTTGGTGGCGAAGATAGTGACTCGGACATGGACATGAGTGATGATGATATGAAGACCTACACAAACACTCTCTCTCTTTCTTTTTCTCTCGTTCCTTCTTTATCTTTGACGCACTCGCTGAGTCTTGTTCCCTCTTGTTTTCTCTCTTTTTTCTTCTGTCTCTTTTTCTTGATATATTTTGATGAAAATTGAATTCCTAAACCCTAAACCCTAAATTTCTTGATATCTCTTGATTAAAAACACTGTTTCTTTTGATCTTTAAAAAAGTAATATTGATTTAAACACACACCCTCTCACATGGTCTCAAATATATCCACCATCACACAAATGTCACATAAACACCCCGTTTTTGAGGGTCAGATATCAAGTAAAAATAACGCTGAAAAGTCACGCGAAGTCGCTCTCCGACGCGATACGACTTTGTCCCTACCCTCAAAACAAAAATCGCCTGCGGCGCAAGCCTGCGGAGGCTCTGCGAGGCTTCCGCATTCAGATGACTGTTCAAAACCTGTTCACAACCATTTCCTCCAAAACCTGTACTGAACACATTCACAACTTGTCTTCGGCTGTTCCCTCCACAGTATGCCCCATGCATCGTGTAAAAATATTTAAAGGCTGGCCCCCCCGAGATGCCCCTTCGAAGCTGGTACAACTGTGGTACAAAACATTTCCATTTGACAGATTTGTGTCACTTGAAAATGAAAAACCCAACTAGATTGAATAATAAAAGTAGCACTGCATGATTTTATGCGGAGGATCAGATTCTGAAGAATAAAAAAGGATTTTACACATTTGTACTGAACGATAAGTAAAATATTTTTCTGAAATGTAATTACCTGTCAGCGCCTGTAAGGGAAATGACTGATTGGGGTGGGCGGCTGTAGCCCCAAGGGAGGGTTTTGGCCAGATGATTTTTCAAAAAAAATTCTCCCCTGGGTTTCATGTCTTTTTTAAATAATGTCCAACGGTATTGCAAGCAGTGAGGATTCAAAACCAAAAAAAAAAAAGAAGCTAGCATTGTGGATCAAAACAAAAAAATAAAATCAGCGAAGCGCGGCGCGGGACGACTGATGACAGATCTTGCATAGTGTATGCTCGGGAACACAGCTTTCGTGGCAGGTGTATATGAACACCACGAGACTCAAAAAAATTCCGGCTCAGCAAACTCTTTACAAGTCTGAAATTCGATTTTGCGATATACATTTTACTCCCCATGTTTATGCAAGTCTGAGTCCAGCAAGGGGGTCCACTAAAAATCGGACAAAACTAGCAACTTTTGTTTGTCCAAAACATGATTTGACGGGTGGAAAGGCGATCTTCAGAGGATTTTTTATGAATGTTCCGCAAAAAAAACTTGAAATTTCTCTGCACACGTCGCTTGAATACTTTGCAGAGGCATATACTTAACTCTAATTCTTTTTGTAAATACGAGGTTTGAATTATTTTTTGACGCAGTGTCCTGTTTTGTCGGTGTGGGCCAAAACCAATTGAAGAACCTGAAAGTGGGCTTCGAGTTTACCCGTGAAATTGCACTGAAAAATGAATATCTCAGCCAATTCCCGGCGCGCAAAATCCTTTGGATGACTTTGGAACAGCTTTTTAAGATCTTCATTGTGCTACCCATGTGTGATTGCATGAGAGCAAGATTCAGAAAGTTATGTGCAACTTTCACAAGATGTGCAACTCCCATCTGGGTGAGGAATGGAACCGATTTTTTTTTGCGTGGTCGGATAAAATCAATTAAACGCCCAGCTGCAGGCAGTACATCTCAAAAAGTCACATGAACAACATGACAAGGGTTTTCTTGAAATAAATAATTCCTATCGAATTTGTTGGGGGGGCGATGTCACTTCACGGGTAAAACCCCTTTGGAACCGCGAAAAAGTTTCTAGTTTTGGTCGGTTGCTAGTTTTGGCATTACTAGCTTGGCTCGTTCGTGATGAAACAACGATTCCCCAATATTGGTTTAATAAAACAAAGCAACACACACACCAAAGGCTATGTTCGTTTTGTCCTTCCACACGTTTCGAATGCCATGCCGGGAATAACCAGTGATCAGGGCCTCAGTGATGGGTTTTCCTGTAAGGATTGAGGAAACAGGAACAGGGATGAACTTCTTCCCTCAAGGTCGTGTCTATCCGTCGATCGACTTGATTTGCTGCAGAAATCTCTGAAAGAGACCCACAAATTGTTCGATCCCGACAAGCTCAGTGTTGGAAACTCGTGGAGTGTTTCTTGAGTTAATCCGCAAACTCAAAGCTCGAAGTTACGAGCTTGAGCTTTCTTTGAATACCAACCGAGTTATTGGTTTGATTGGGACAGAGAAATCCTGTCCCATGATTGTTGAGATAAACTCAAACTCGATTGATGGACAGACACGACCCTCAGTGGTGTCTTGTGGGAAGAGGGAACAGGAATAGGGAACACATAGTTTACATTGGTGTCTGGTCGACCCGCGAAGCCGCGGAGGGCTAAAATTTTGCGACGTTATCCACAATTTTTTTTTGGAGAGGTCGTAGCGCATCGGAGAGTGTGTTTCCTGGAATTTTAGATCAAATTTCACGTGGTTTCATCGTCTTAAAAA
>Ga0105051_10008732_pt1 | contig 10199 bp, 4 predicted proteins | sample FRY02_FD_78383 | JGI IMG/M metagenome (GOLD analysis project Ga0105051, IMG submission 78383) | Freshwater microbial communities from Lake Fryxell liftoff mats and glacier meltwater in Antarctica - FRY-02 (megahit assembly) | ecosystem: Environmental > Aquatic > Freshwater > Ice > Glacier...
CGGTCTGATGGCGGAACTTCGTCGCCAGAATGTCGGAATCTTCGCCCTTTTTTATGCCAATGAACAAGGCATGCGGGAGAGTTGGTCTCAAAGAGGGAGTTCCCCAGCTGAAGTAGAAGAACAGCTCAATGACTTTCGGTACTTTTCAAGCTTCTTGACCCCGTTGGTGGAGGGTTCAGGCACTGTCTTCCAGGACTACGCACCGCCGGGCTTCCCTCCGGGCGCCTATCTAGAGTGTGCAAATTTGGGTGCCGATGGGAAAGCCCTTGCTGGTGAAGCAAATGGTGCTTTCTTGGACGCGCAGGACCCCATCACCCTTGCTTTCCAGTTCCTTAAATTGCAGACACAATTAGGCGGCGGTAACACTAAGGAAATTGGGGACGGCGGCAGGTTTGAGATTCGACCCGGTACGGAAGCTTTTAGGGTTCTCACCACCTCAGACAGTTGGACTCTCACAGACCCGGAAGGAAAACTGCGGGCCTCTCCCCAGTCGCCCGCTCCGGCTGTAGTGGTAAGCGAGCGCACCGGGGTAACAACGATTACCCTTCCGGTCCAGGTCGAGACCGACCTTGGAGTCTGGGAATTTAAACCCGACGAAGAGGTAACTGTTTCGTCGCTCTTCGTTTACGCAGGTCTCACACTTGCGCTAGACCGCGATCGAGAAACTCCTATTGTTTTGGGTCGCGATAATTCCTTGGGCGGAGTTGTGGTTCGACAGCCGCAGTTTGCGGATATTCCCGTTGACCTCTCGGTCTATGACGCAAGTGCACTCTCCCTAGAGATTATCGAGAATGGTGCGTTCCAAGCTGTTGAGGGTGTCTCGGTTGAAGGTCCGGAGCCAACTTCGGGGAGTTTCAGAATCGATGGATTTAGCCCCGACCGTGCGGCGGGAGATGAAATTGAAGTTCAGTTAACGTTGGCGTTGGGCGGAGATTTTCAGCCCATAAAATCTAGGTTTAGTCTTCAGGTTGTCTCCAGTAGAGCCTTCCCGTTGCTGGAAAACACCGTTATCGTTTTGTCCCCGCTTGACGGCCCCGAGGGTGTTGCTCAAGGTGTTTTGAGAGTAACGCCTCCGGCTGATGTGGCGTCTGGCGAATTCTGTATCGCTCGCACAGCAAAGAGAGTTTCCGATCCGCAATCGCGAGCAATCCAACCGGTCGAGAGGCTCGAAGACTGGGCTTGGAGCTTCGAAGCTGGCGGCAAGATTGTGGACGTTGGGTCAACGGCGTGTTTTGAGGTTCCGCAGTCCGACCAGCCTTTTCTGATTAATGTGTCTGCCGTCAATCCGATTCAGGCAGATTCCACAATCGAGTCGGTTCACGGTGTGACAAGTGGTGAAGTCAGCCGACCTGCAGCTTTTGGTGAGGACATAGTCTTTTCCTTCGATTCCTCCACCCAACAAAGCCAGTCTGTGTTCTGGATTGTCTTCCTTGCTCTCTTGGCGCTCGGGATACTTGTCCCCTTGGCTCTCCTTTACATTCTGAACCGGGCCAGCACGAGGTTTGTCTGGCCCTCAGGAATGGTCCGAGCAGAGTTCCCGGTTGAGGCCAGTCTGGGTTTTACGGCCCAATTTATTGACACTCGAACCGGACAACCCCTCACGGTCGGGCCACAAGATTTCGTCTTCGTCACAGATCGAGCGAACCCTCGCGGGGTTGATGATGAGCCCCACGGTTTTCCTGTCGCACAGGTGCCTCTTTTTCCACTGAGTGCCCCCTGGATGGAGTGGATTGCCTCGATGGGTTCGAGGGTCGTCAGTATTTACGACGGAGCGCAAAAGTCTCCGGGACGTTTCCACAATGGAAAAGTTGCCGAGATTTCCCCGGTCATGGCAGACAACTGGGCGTTGATCTTGCCCGAGAACGAACTGAGTGCTTCTGGAATGGATTCAAAAGTCCGAGGTGTTCTCGTGGTCTACGCGAGCATGGGTGACCTTGCTCACTACCAGGCACGAATCGCCAAAATTCAGACGACCCCCGGCATCGTCGAGAGGATCCAAGCGGTGAAGGACTCTCTCGCACAGGAGGCGCCTGCTGGGTCCGGTGGCGTTGTTTTAGAGACTGCTGTTATCGGCCAGACGATTGGCCAACCCACAATTTCAGCGGATTCTCCATCGAATCCGAACCTTCCTAAACCACCGACGCTGTAGGTGCACCGAAATGAAACCAAGGAGTTCACAGAATGCTTAGACCGTTTTTGTTAATAGGTGTTGGTGGTTCCGGTGGTAAAACCTTGCGGGGAGTTCGAAAAGCCCTTCAGCTGAAGCTCGAGCAGGAAAAGTGGCGTGGTGGGTGGCCTGACGCGTGGCAGTTCTTACACATTGATAGCCCTATTTCTCAGGACGGTGCAGAATTCCCCGCCCCTTTTCTCCCTCAGGACCAATACCTTTCCCTAGTTCCTGCTGGCGTCGGTTACGAAACCATTTTTGAGTCGGTGAGAAGCAGAATGGACGCAAAAAACGTCAAAGACCTGGAGCGGGCACTTCCGTCGCCGCAGGACGTAACCGTCTCTGTCTATACGGGGGCTGGAGCGTTTCGGGCAATTGGGCGGGCGATTTCTGCGGCTGCTCTGGGAGAAATTCAACTCAAGGTAAAAAACTCAATCAGTAAAATGCAGACTGGGACAGCCTCCGCTCAATTGGGAGAACTCACCAGGCATCTGGGCATCCCGGTGTCGGGAAAAGTTGAACCCACGGTCGTAATCGTGTCATCAATAGCTGGTGGGTCGGGGGCTGGCCAATTCATCGATGTTTCGGAAGCAATCAAGTCGGCAGCGGCAAACCAGCCGTGGACCGAGGACATGTTTGCCCTGCTCTATGCCCCTGATGTTTTTGAAAAAATCAACAGCAAAGCGATTGCGCCGAATGCTCTGGGGGCAATTGTGGAAACAATGTCTGGTTTTTGGAACCCAACTATCTCTGAAGCGACCGCCGCCCTCTATCGTGGCCAAGGTCTCATTCGCTCGGCGTCACCGAAATACAGAATCGGCCCAGCATTCCCCTACATAGTCGGGCGTAAAAATAGTCTTGTTGATTTTGATAACCAGAGTGACGTCTACCTTGCCGTGTCAAGCAGTATCGCGACGTGGATGACCGACTTTAAAATCCAGGACAAACTCTCCGCCTACACAGTTACCAACTACCAGTCCAAAGCTCCAACGCTCCAGGACGAAAGTGAACTGAGAATTAGTGGCCTGGAAGCCCCTCCTTTCTCCTCCATGGGCTTTGGTCGCGTCTCTTTGGGGCTTGAGAGATTCTTTGAATACTCTGCGGAGCGCCTGGCCAAGTCATCCCTGGAGAACTTGTTATACAAACACACAGAGGAAGACATCCTTTTTGCCGAAAAGACGGAGGAGCAGTGGCGGCAGGACAAAGCCGATCTGGCCTTTGGAGGCTTTCTCCAAGATTCTGGTTTAGACCAGCAAACGCAGGAAAATAACCAGGTCCTCAATTCCTTGCGCCCGAGTGCCGATGAGCTGCAGGCGCGAATGAAGGCTGCAATTGAACAGTCAGCCCGAGGCGGTATGCCTCAGGCAGGCCACTCATATTCTGCCTGGGTCGAAAGAATTCACAACGGTTTTGAAGTGAACCTGCCAGCATTGCTCACCGATTACCGGAATTCGCTTCTCGCCAACGTTCGGAATTGGGTAGACAGCACACCGGAGAGAATTATGGGACTTGCTGCCCAAACGATCTCTCGGCAAGGCCTGCCGGTCACTGTTGAACTTCTTGCCCGAACGATTCGTCATTCCCAGCAAGCACTAAATGAGCTGGAGCAAGAGAAACGTCAACTGCAGGCTGAGGCAGAGAACCTGAAGACCTTGATCACCCAATCAATGCAAGCAGCGAGCGCCATGGCAGCGATTCCCGCCAATAATCCTGCGGTTGCCCAGGGGGTCTATCAGGCACAACTGGCTTTCCACCGCAGAGCTGAGGCGGAGCTCCGCGAGGTGGCGGCTGCGGTAATCAAGGACTTCATTCCGAGTTTCCTCGGGGCGCTTCGTCAAGTGCTTTCCGGGTCGATGAACATCCTCCGCGATTCAGTAAACGATCCGAAGCTGCCCGATGGCAGGACAAACCCCTACAGTTCCTGGCCAAACGCTAAAGACGCGTCCGTGCCCAAACGGTTTCGGCCGGCCCCTAATGAGCGACTTCTCATTGATTACTCGAGCTATGGCAAAGAGTTCAATCGCTTGGTGGAACAGACAGTCTCGGACCCGAAGCGAGATGCGCGCCGAGTAGTCCTCGATGAGTTCATGATGGGTTCCTATGGCATCGAAGGGTTGAGCGACCTGCGTCCTGATCAGCAGTGGAAGCTCATCGAGCTGGACCAGATTTGGGTCCCCCAAGACCGTCAGTTCCAAAGCCGTGAGGGAGCATTCCAAGCAGCAAAATTTGGCTTTCTCACCGACCACATTCAATATGTCGAGAGAGCGAAGCTGTGGCTCAATATTCCTGGACGCACGTTCAGTGCTTTCCTTGACCAAACCCTTGCAGAGTGGTTGGGAGATGATTCCGACAAAGCAACGCAGACCGTCCGTCACTCGAAATTCGTCAAGGAATTTGATGCGGCGGTAGCAAGCTCCGAGCCTCTTGTAGAAAAAAGCCAGAAGCTTCTGGTCTCCACTCACACAAACGTCGCTGACGAGAACGATGTCCTTTTCACCCCGATTCCAGTAGCAGCGGGCGATCCCCTCTTTGATCCACTTAAAGAGGTCCTGACCAAGTATGGGATTTGGGACGATTCGCTCTCTAACGATTGGTTCGTGGGCGGCTCGGGAGCGTCGATGGTCAAACAGATTGACATCTTCTCAACGACGGCATACCCGGTTCAGCCGATGACTCTGGGATCAGTGATGCAGCCAATCGCCAAGGAGTGGTTGGCAAGCTCGGGCCAACGGGCCTCTCGCAGCAACTTCATGATGTGGCGTCGTGGCCGGCCCCTTCCGGAAAGTATTCCGGCATCTCCCGCAGTGTGGCCAAAGATGGTTACCGGCTGGTATGTGGCCAAACTTTTCAGCCTGATCAAGCAAGAGAAGGATGACCCCTCGTTTGACGAGAAAGGTCCCAGATTGTCCCTCTGGACAGATGGTGGAAAGAAATTTGTGGGCTTCCCCTATCCGCTGTATTTTCCGCAAATTGCGCCAACCCCCGACTATCCCGGGATTGTTATGGAGTCGCTCTCAATCGCACTGGTGAATTGTTACTCAGAGGGCTCACTTGACCCACTACTTCCCTACAAACGTCTCGCTCACCTAGGAGACATCCAGGGGCGAGATGGCACTCTCCAGCACTGGGTGCGAAAAGGGGCGAAGAAAGATAGTGATGCCCCGACGGTAAAGAGCGAGTGGGCGGGTCCCGCTGATTCGGAACCCGCGCAAAGAAAGGTGGCCTGCGTCGAATTCTTCACAAAACAATTGGCGGAGTTTGACGGCTATATGGACCGACAGAACCCCCATGGAGACGTTCGCGCGTATCCGGTGAGTTGGGAACTGCGTGCTGAAATTCGCCACTCCTTGAATGAGCTAATTTCCCTGATACCTAGCATCGAAGAAAACGATGATGACGAGTATTACCAGTAAGAACAGGGCTGTCGGGGGTCCACTACCATGGTGAAAAATCGCTGGGGCGATGCTGGCTTGACGATTGTTCTCCTGCCCTCAGGAGCTCAAGGTGAAGGCCTACTCGGAGTAGCGAAGTACTGGACAGAGATGAAGCTCCTCTCCCAGGCAGTGTGGATCAGGCCTGAATTTCTTGCGTCAGGATCTCAAAAACCTCCGAAACAAAAGGCCTTAGTTCTTGGCGAGGATTCCGAGGGCAAACCTCTTGAGATAGAGGTTGACCTTTTCGAACAGTTAGCGCGCCAGCAGTTACTCACAGTCCGCTTGTTAGTGGTTCGCTCAGTGAGCGACAATCTTGAATTTGACGAGGCGCAAGATCGACTCGCCCAGCTTCTCGAGCAGTATCTGACAGTCGCCCTGCCGTTACCGGTCTCAGCCGGGTACAACCGCGAGAAGTACACCCAGTTCCTCCGAATGAATCTGGTGACGGCGCCGACTGAGTTTGAATCGGCAGACGGCGCTCGATTGATTAGTTCAAAATTTAATGTGAACTTCATTGCCGCGGCAGAAGACCGTTCGGCGCCGCTAGCCGGCGACGCTTTTGTCCGTGATGAACCTGCGAGCAAGCGGTTTTCTGCGTTCACCATGATGCATGTTGCCACTATCGGAGCGCTGTGGGTGGGGCTTCCCGTGGGGCTTTACGAACTGCTGAACCCCTCTGGTGCGACCGGATCACAGGTCTACATCTCACGGACCTTTATCAGCGCTATTCTCACCGCCGGCCTTGCGCAAAGGGCATCAGCGAGGGTCTTGCGCAAGATTGCTGACCCGCAGGCGGGTGCCGTTGATTTCACGTCGGAGTTGCCTGTTGAGGGCACATATCAAATTCCTGATGGAGACCAGGACAAGTTCATCGAGTCAATGGTGAACCTGACTTTTGGCTTTGATGACAACAAGCTGTCCTACCGGCCATCTCCCGAAGCAGAACGGGTCCGGGCTGCTCAACATTCGATGGAAAGCCAAGCCAACTCTTTCTTTGTTTTTGCCTGGGACAAGTTGATTTCTATACCCCGTCACATGGTCACCGCGTCACACCGATCCATAGCGCGCTTAGTCAACCTCGCTCTGCATGGAGGCGATGACACGGGGTACTCGAGTGTGAAAATGCCCGAAGAATACTTCGATGTCAGAGACACCGTGATTATTGAAAATCGCCAGAAAATTGCGGTTCAAAAAGAACGGGCAGATATGGCCCTGGTCTCGCCTGTCACGCCGAGCGACGTTCGGTCCACCCCGGTGCTGTGGGAAGACATGCGGAAATTGGTATTTGGAATGCTCGATGGTTCTAACCTCGAGAAATTTGGTTATCCGAAAAGTGAAAACGGCTGGCCAATTTTTTACCGTGTTTCGGATTTATTTGCCGACCCAGCGGTCAGTCTTACCAATGATGGGGATTCGTCACAGGATGGCGTGTCGTGGTCTCAGTCAGGGGCATCGCTCACCACTCTTCGAGATCTTTCCCAACACATAGTTGCTGAAAAGGCACTAATGGAGAGTGCCCTTCGTGACGTCGTTGAGAGCAACACGCAGCTGGAAGAAATTGGGGCTCGAATCGAGGAACTTGAAATGTTTCTCGCGGAGGATAGCGAAATTTCCCCTGCTGAGAACCTGAGTGGAGGATCCTGATGGTGCGGAAGATAAAGATTGAACTGGAAGACCAGCCGGATGTCCCTGATGAGTCGGTGGTTTCTCCAGCGCAAGAGCCAGATTCTCCCGAGTCTGAAAACGACGCGACTGGTAACCAGGATGCCGAGCAGACCCCAAATGGTGATCGTGAAGAGGGCGAGACCGAGCCAACAAAAAATCGGACCATGACAGAGGCAACGAACGAAGGAGAGGCGGAACTTGCCGAGTCTCGGGAGGTTGCCGAGGCGGTATCTGACGAGGAATCTGAAGAGGAACTGAAAGAAGACCCGGAAGAAGACGGCGAAAAAGAGCCGGAAGCAGAGCCGGAGGAATCAGTCGCCGAAGAACCGTTTGATGTAACGCCGGTCCCGGCAGCTAAGGCTGCCGGCGCAGTCGCAGCGAGGCGGGTTCTTCAAACACCGGACAGCTCGATGGGGAGATTTAGAAAGTGGCTTGGCGGGTCGACGCAGGTTGGAAAACCGCTTAAGAATAAACGGGTGCCGGAACCTCAAACTGAAGTAATTGCGCTGGAGGACCCCCGTGATGATGAAGTGGTTTTCACCCCTGCGGCCACGCGGAAAGAACTTAAGGCGCTCAAGTCGTCACGGCGGAACTGGTCGAATGTGCTCAAGGCCGCTGAGACGACCGCTCACGGTGCGCAAGAGGAGATCGAGCGTTCGGAGCTGAAGTTGAAAGCTGTGAACGAATGGGTGTCTCAATTTGACCGGAGTTACCAGTGGAAAGTCCAGCAAAGAATGGACCAGCAGCTGGCCCGGGCAGAAAGTGATCTTCGAACCTATGAGGAGTCAGCCAAGAATGTTGAAGAGTTTGAGCCCGGAAGGCTCGTTGAACTGAGAAAGAGTTTCCACAAACTAATAGCCCGGCCGGCGCTGGTTGCTGTGATTCTCGGTGTTCTGGTTTTCCTCATTCCGGTGCTATTTCAAATCCCTAAGGTTGAGGCTCTTAGAACTTTTTATGACCCGAGGCTCTCGGCACCCCTCATTTTCTTCGGCGTCGTGGCAATCATTGTCGCTGTCTTTTTTGCCCGGCGGGCTCTTGGCAAAGATTCCATAAAGAATTCAACAATAGTGAAATGGATCCTCCTCGCAATCGCGGCTGGGCTTCTGATTCTCGTTTTGCCTGCGTTGGAGGACCGGGCGAGAGCAGAGTTAGTGCCATTTCTTGAGACAAATCAGTGGCGAATTGTCATCGTAATTGCTGTTCTATTCGTCGCCTGGCTGCTTGTTGCGCTTTCCCTCTACTACCAGGGCTGGTCGCGGTATCGGCGCGGTGTGGAGACTCAGCTCGCGAAGCTTTATGCGGTGATTAGTGGCTACGTCGAAAGCCAGCAAGAGGTGAATCGTCTAACACTCCTTTACAAACAGTCCTCAGAATGGCTCAAAATACTTGCTCTCGCTCTGTATCGCCCCTGGACTACCCCGGGTGATTGGGAGAAGAGCAAAGACGTAGATGCAGATTTCCAAGACTTCCCCTTTGCGTTGCGAATCGCTGAGGTTGATGACCAAGTTGGGGCAAAATCCGCTGAGCTTGAACGTGTGATTGCCGCCAAGCTGCTAGTCCAAGGCTGGCGGGCCGACGCATTTGACGACTTGGTAAGCCAAGTTGCCGCAGATATGGGTGTTGCGGGAGAAAAATTCGGGGTGGAATCCCTAGATAGAGACTTGCCGCATCAGACCAATAACACCCGCAATATTCTTCTGAAGTATCTGGAAAACTCAGCAAAAACCTTGGGAGCGGGAGGGACCGAAGCCGCATCGTCCAATAAGTACCTCGTTGAGGTGGCACGCACCAGGCTCTTGACCCTGATTGAGCAGGCCCAGTCAATTGCCTTGTCCGCTGCGCGGCCGCCGGTTAACCAGATAACCAATGATCCGCTGGATGAATTTCAGCAGGAGAGTGTCGAGCGAGAAGAGAGTGATTCTTCGGAGAATTGGGATGATTTCTTGAGGGAGTCGCTTGGCACCGATGAAATTGTGCAGCCGCCTCTGAGTGTGCTGAATTTCACGCCTGAGGGCCAAATGAACAAAGCGGGGGAGAAGCCTCAGACGTTTGTGCTCATTCCCCAGCGCCTTGCTGACGCCTTGCCTAAGGATGTTGGCAGCTCTGTCTCCATGGTTCCTGTCAGTGACCACTCTGCACGGCCAGTAGAGATTATTGCCCGGATGGATGTGGCAGGCCCCCTAGACCCGAGCGCGTTGCGTTTACTGAACGTTACGAGAGAGCGTTCCTCTGATCAAGGGGCACGAAAACAAGAGAAAACTACGATCGCTCTTCAACTGTGCCAAAGCTGTCACGACGCAACATGCCCGGCGTCTGCCGACCCTGCGCGAAGTTGCGCCTACACTGCCCTCTAGGTAATAAGTCGTGACTTACGGAAACTTTGGGGGGCCTGGTGCTCTGCCAGTGGTCAGAATAAAAAGTCGCAAAAATAATGCGACCGTAATCATTTTGGCTATTGCTTTAGGGCTTTCGCTGATCGTCAACATTGTTGCTCTGTGGCAAATTGATACTCTTCGGCAAACAGCAGCCGAGAGCGCACAAAGTGCTGAGCAACCAATGGTCGCGCAGCAGAAGCGTTTGGATTTAGAAGCAACACTCGACGATGGTGAAGTCACCGAAGCTTTGTCGCTGCCGGATCTTTATGAGACTGCAATTGCCTCGGTGGTGGCAATCCAGTGTGGGTTTTCTCAAGGCACTGGCTTTGCCTATGCCATCACGCACCCTGAGGGTCAAGGATCGGTGATTGTTACGAGTTATCACGTTATTGAGGGGTGTGACTTCACTGACCGGTCTGTCACCCTCAGAGGCCAAGAGGGCGGGGAGGTATGGACTGCCACGGTGTTTTCGGACAGTGGGCCCTCTTAAAATGAGGGTGTCACTGAAAGAGAGAACAGCATGTCCGCCACACGTCGACGTTTCGCCCAGGAGTTCAA
>Ga0105051_10008733_pt1 | contig 10196 bp, 10 predicted proteins | sample FRY02_FD_78383 | JGI IMG/M metagenome (GOLD analysis project Ga0105051, IMG submission 78383) | Freshwater microbial communities from Lake Fryxell liftoff mats and glacier meltwater in Antarctica - FRY-02 (megahit assembly) | ecosystem: Environmental > Aquatic > Freshwater > Ice > Glacier...
AACTCGAAAAAGATGCGTCACCTCTGACGAAGTTTGAGCTTGAGACAGTCCGAGAGAAAGTCCAGAAAGCGTTGGCTCAGAAACCATGATGCAGTTTGCGAAACGGCCCGAGGAGGGAAAGCAACGTTTCCAGGAAAAAGCAGCAACGCATGTCTCTTCGTTATCGGGTTTAGAGAACGAAGACGGTGCGCCAGATTTCAGAGCACCGGCATTCTGCTCCCATGATCGGGGATGAAGAATCGGAAGCGGCACTGCTGCTCGATCCCTTCGGAAGGGAATCGCCCTTCTTCCATCTGGCATTCGATGACCTTGGCCAGGTGCAGGCCTTTGAAAACAGTTGTATTGGATACGAAACCATCGTCACTTGTGGACTCGATCGAGAAAGTCTCCGAAGTTCTCGTTACGAGAAAGCTGTTCGAGCATTTGCCCTGTTGAAGGCATTATTCGAAGCTGAGACCACTGATGAAACGAGTGAGATTTTGGTAGACTTCTATGAGCTGGGGCGTGCTCAGTATGTTCACTCGGGAATGGTTCGCTGCGTCTTCATCCAAAATACAGGAATGAGTTGGGACGCTCTCGAAACAGCTATGAGCCCCGACACTTGAGTGATCGAATGGGACAGTTGATTGTCCAGGGCACAAAGCCATTCGGACTCACCAAAGTAGACATCACTCTCCGAGTGATGAACTTCATTCTTTTGCGTGGTTGAATCGAGCCGCTTCCTCTTTGGCTTTGCCACGGTTGCAGCGGGGGCGTCGTCACTCAGAGAGTGACGGCTACTTTGGGGCAACGCAAATGCCGGATCGCTCAGCGACGCATGGGCCACACCCGTCAGTCGCCGAGCCGTCTCCAGATAGGCGGATACCGTGCTGTTGTCCCAGTTTGCGAAGTCGGCAATGAAATCCAGCAATGCCATTCGCAATTTCTGCATGTCCGCCGGAACCGTCGGATTGAGTATCAGCGTTCCACCCGCCAAGGCTTCCCATCGGGCTCGGCTTTCTGGCGACAACCCCGCTGCAATGTCACGGTGTTCTTCCCGTATCGACGCTCCACCTTCCGACTGCGGCACAGCGAATGGCGCGGCTCGTCGAGAAAACGCTGTCAGAACGATGACCGCAGCTTCACGAAACGTCTTTGGGCAGTTTTCGTCCGCCGGATCTGGCCACAACGCCGCACGAATCACAGCCCGACAAGCCGCCAACGGCCGCCTCGCCCACCAAATATGCAGCGTAGAAATATGCCCATGCCGAATCGACTTCTCCCGCCTCGCGTGAGTGGAGATTCGAGCAATCGGAAGATCGACTTCGATGAGACGTTTGGGGTAAGGCTGGTTCACGTTGAGCGATTGTCCTTCAATTCTTTGGAACTATTTCTGCGAAGATGGCGTCATCCACTGTCTCGGTGGGAGCATCTGCTTTTTTCAGTAGCTCAATTTGCCGTTTCCAAAATGCGCCTGCCCGCTGATACAGACTGACCGTGTCTGGTACGTGTGGGTTTTCAAACAGGACATCCAGGGTTAGAGACAACGATTGCTTGAGGTAATACTCAAGATTTGCAGAAAACAGAGCGAGTCGAAAGCGAACGGGCGCGCCGTGCACAATGCAGCAGCGAATTCGATAGAGCCGTTGTACGTGCCATCGCAGTCTTTGGTGGTGAGATTCAATCTGTTTCGCCATTTCGTTCGGTTTTTGGACCCATTCCGAAACTTGCTTTGCGTGAAACAAAACATGAGGCCGATCGTTGACTGCGGACCATAGTGAGTCTCTTGCAGTTTGATCCCGCAATAGGTGAATCAACCCTTTTACGGTGAGCGAGTTGAGCGATGGACTGCCAGAGCATGTAACGAACTGTTCTGTCCATTCAATTCGGAGAGTGCGAATCGTCAGCACTAAGTCCTGAAGGATCCGCTGCATGTAACCACACAACATGATGTAACTGACATTATCGGTCACCGTCGGCCCGATGTGCATTCCCCCAACTCCGGTCAGCACTTCAAGTCCCATCCACCAGTGGAGGAACTTGTCTGTGTAATTTTCACTATCTCGGCCAAAACGATAACGGCGGAATGCAGTTTCGATGCGGTTCTTAGATTGGGTATCGAGGTGAGAGCAGCCCAGCAAACTGGACAGTCTTTCTGCAAAAGACTTGAAGTCCTCCTGATCAAGCCTGTCTGCTGGGTTAGGCACCGGATTTGCAACCTCCACCAGCATTTCCCTGCCATCACCAGTCCGCCGAACAAAGGCATGCCTCTCAATCTTCAATAAACTCGGTTCAAACTCAAAACGAAGGGCGTCGAGTAATGGTTCTATCTTGTCGCGAGCGAAAATCGCGGCGGAAAGGAAATCTACTGATTGTAAAGTAACCTCTGCGAAAGTCGAGTAGACGTCATCAGTGGCAAAGCGTTCAAGCTGTTTGTCGCCTTCTGGAAGGGCGATTCCAGACTCGCGACTGAGGCTAAAACTCCCGAGATGTGAGATCTGGCGAATATTCCGGCCACCACTGATCCGAAGCTTCACTTCGAACCCTTCCTGCGTTCGTCCCAACTGCTTCAGCATGAACGAAAGGTTTTGATCGAACGAGCGGCCATCGTTGGCAAGAAACTTGTAGTGCCAACCATACAGTTCGCTTAGCTCCCAGCCTTGCGCGACTAAGTCGCTGACAATAGAGTTGGTAAGTGATTCGACGTTTCCCGATTCCGCATTTGAAAGGGCTTTAATGAGGGTGCTGCATAGAGCCTCGAAATAGCCCCTTTGAAGTGAGGAGAGAATGTCCGTAGTTGCGAACTTCATCTCCCGCCGACGAGCACGATTTTCCTCTTTCTCCTTTTCTTTGTCCTTGCCGCTATCACTGGCGTCTTTCAACAAGGGTGGGCGTTCAAGGAGAGGCTTTAGCAGCGCAAAACCTTTTCCAAAAAAAGAACTCACGACATGGTCATTCTGCAGAACAGTCAGGGTTTCGCGGCAAAGCCCTTCGAGTTCCTCTTTTTCGATTCGGCCAATCTCCAACTCATCAGACAACTCTTTGACGATCGTCCGAGAGTTCAGGCATTTTACGCGAAATGAATCCAGCGAATAATGGTGCGTAAGACCGTGCCAACAGTCCAGAAACAGCATCTGGTGCGGCAAGAAGGCTTTGTCGCTGATTTTTCTTGATGAAATGAACCTCATTGTAAACCACTTGATTTGTATTGCGTTTTGGCCGATGCTTGTTGAACAACGCTGAGAGAATGGGGGTAAAGGGGCTTCGGGAGAAATCGCAAGATTCGTCGAACCAAACACCCCCTGATTATACTTGTTGCCGGATGGACTCAGGCCCGATTTGGTAGTGTTCAACTGCCATCACGGGCTTCCATCCAAGGGTTGCCGGGTTTCGGATGACATTCAACTGCGGCGTGCTGCCGCAGTTGAATACCACATAAAGCCAATAGTCTCCTTTGATTCGATTCGCGGTTGTGTACTCATTCGAACTGAGTGCCACGACGCCTACGCCAGCTCGGCCTTTCACTTCAATGAACCGCACTTCCACAAAGGTCTTCGGGTGTTCCGAATGTGGTCGGCGCGAAATCAGATCGAACCCACGGTTCTCGGATTCCACGCTCTCGACCACCCAACCTCGGGCTTCTTCGTGTCGAATGGCAACCTGGACGGCGATACGTTCGATTTCGTCGTCGCGAACCATCGGGGCCAGTTGCGGAGTTGCTCGTTCCGGATGCGGCACGACCCAGGCACGACCCAGATGATTGATGTCGGAGATGGCACAGTGCCGTTCCAGCGAAAGTTCCGCTTGAAGTGAATCCAGTCGATTGATGAGCTTGTCGAGATGCTCTTCAGCCTGCGAAATCAAACCATCGAGTCCCTGAACGGTTTGACCTTCAATCTGACGGCTCAGATATTCGCCAAGCTGATTTTGCTGCCGGTCAATCAGAACAGACAGCCGCCCAATCTCTTCGCGGAGCGTTGCGGGATCGACGGACAAAACTTCGTCGGCCAGCTTTTCAATGAGACTGGTTTGTTCTTCTTCCGTCAGTTCCTCGAAGTCGTCTGGCAGCTTGCGTTCGATCTGTTCCTGCCGATAGGCCTCCGGATCATCGAGAATCTTCTGGCGACGCGCTCGCATGCGTTCCAGGCTGCGACGCACGGCGTACACAGATGACGCCATGCGTCGCTGCAACATGGCCATTGTGAAGCCCACCGCGCGAGCTCGTGCAGTTTCCTGCCCCGCCGCGGCCATCGACTGATCCTCGACGTAACGAGTCAACTCGTCGTAGAATTCCAGTTCCTCCCCATCGAAATCGAACGCCGCTGTTCGCACGTCTCGTTTGGTGAACAGCTTGCGAACTTCGCCCGTTTCCGGATCAGGAAATGTGACCAGCGCTTCTTTAGTACGTCGCAGGTAAAACGGCGCTTCGTGTTCACGCACGGCTCGTTGCAGGCTCTCGATGCTGCCGTAGACATCTGGATCCAGCAGTGCGAGAAAACGGCGGAAGTGTTCCGGGTCGCCCTTGTGTGGGGTGGCGGTCATCAGGAGGAAGTGGTCGGTCATCTTCGACAGCGATTCGCCATGATACCGACAAATCTCCCCCGTAGGTAGCCACCCACCGGGCAGGTTTCAGAATTGCATCGAGTAGCCGCGACGAACGCAGGCCTGATCCGGATTTTTCCAACATCGTGAGAAAAACATTAGGCATTGCAGATTGCAGAAATGAGGAGCAACGAACATTGAGAACAACGTTTTATTATTTTGTCCTTATGAGGTTGTCTTAGCTGGTGATGACGGGAACCAACGCGTAACTGTTTCCGCCGCCACCAACGATTACAATCCAGTACGTGCCGGGGCGTCTGGGGCCTTTGAGGTTTTGTTCGGCGGTTTCTGAAGTCAGCGGCAGTATCTTCAGGGCGGTCTTGAACGAGACGACGCACTTGAACGTCGGGATGGCGTTCTTGCAGTAGGACGCAATGAGTTCCGGGATCTCGTGCTTCGGCATGCCTTGCTTCTCAAGGGCCGCATAGGTCAACTGCTTGCCGATGTCGTCGGTCATTTCGATGATCATGCCAACCGGATCGGCCATTCCAGACTGCTGCATCCGGTCCACCACATCCGGCCCGTTGTGTGACAACAAGTGCCGACGCAGTTCTTTGGATTCCTGAGAGATGCCTCTGGTCATGGTTGACTCTCCTTAAGTTGCAACTTGCGTGCCTCAATGATTGCGTTGTGGTCTCCAGGCTCAACAGGAGAGTTAACCATAGTCCCGAAGATCCCGCAACGCTATGACTCGATAGTTTTCGAGTTTCAAGTACTTCAAGTAATAAAGAAAGTGCCTCCGAAATCGTCTTCCTGCAAAGCGTGCCAATTGAAGTCTGAGCAGCAGAGTTGGCGGCTTTGCAGGCTGAAATCGTAACCCGACGCATCAGCGAGGGATTCGAGACAATGCAGACCGTTCTATCCCTCACTGGCGTTTCGGGTTGCGAAAACACATGAAATCAACGGCCTGCAAGCCGGAAAGGGGCGGAAGAAATACATCCTGGAACAATGAGAATACCATGAACATCAAACAAGGCCGCCTGTCGAATCGGGCCAAGGAACGGGTTGACACTATTTTGGCCGCCTTGCATTTTGAAACGTAAGACACTATACCTGCCACGAGTGTATTGAATGCTTTCAAACGCATTCAGTGTCTCAACAGTAATTTTCGGATGACTAAATTAAAGAGGAACTTGCCCATTGCGGGGGCCTCGTTAAATAAGTAAACCGGCGTGAATGAGATCCTTTTGGGGGTTTCTGTCACGCCGTTTTTTTTTGCATTTCGTGTCGGCGACCGTGACAAAAATGACGTCGGCAACCTCTCATCCGTGGTTTGCTGAAGCGAAAGTCATCAGAGAGCTAATGCATCATCCGATAGATTTATAGGGTGGCAAGCCTCTCACTAAATCAACGAACCCCTTGAAGCGAAGGAACACTCCCATGGAACCGGTTAGTCGCCCGCGCATTCTGACACTCAACGGCGGTTCGTCGAGTCTCCGATTCGCTCTGTACCAAGCTTGTGAACCACTGCAGCGGATTCTGTCCGGAAAGATTGAACGCATCGGCCTGAGCGGCACAAATCTAACGTTCTACAACTCTGCCACCGGACAGCGGGATAGCCGCAGTCTCAACGCTGCTGATCACAAAGTTGCAGCGAAATTTCTGATCGATTGGCTGGAAGAGCAAATTGCCTTCGCCTCGGTAGCGGCCGTGGGACACCGCGTGGTGCATGGCATGCAACACACGGCGCCTGAATTGGTCACTGCAGAATTATTGGCGGAACTGCACCACATCACCCCCTGCAATCCGCAACATCTGCCGGGCGAAATACAGCTCATGGAATCGTTCCGTCAGCGGTATCCAAAGCTGCTTCAGGTGGCCTGCTTTGACACGGAATTTCATAACACGCTGCCGCGTGTCGCCAAACTTCTTCCCCTGCCTCGACGCTTCGACGCAAAAGGAATTCATCGCTACGGCTTTCACGGTTTGTCTTATGCGTATCTGATGGAAGAACTCATCCGCGTTGGAGATCCTGCGGCCACCAGCGGCCGCGTGATTCTCGCGCATCTTGGTAATGGCGCAAGTCTGGCCGCCGTGCGCAACGGCAAGAGTATCGACACCAGTATGGGCTTCACGCCGACGGCCGGGTTGCCCATGAGCACTCGATCAGGCGATCTGGATCCTGGACTCGTCAATTATCTTTCGCGCACGGAAAACATGACCACGCAGAAGTTTGACGAAATGGTCACTTCGCAATCCGGACTGCTGGGCATTTCAGAAACCAGTTCTGATGTGCGGGATCTGTTGGCGGTTGAAACTGAAGATGTACGAGCAGCCGAAGCGCTCGCACTATTTTGTTACCAGGTCAAAAAGTGGATCGGCTCATTCGCCGCAGCGTTGGGCGGACTCGACACACTTGTCTTTGCCGGAGGCATTGGCGAAAACGCTCCGGTCATACGCTCGCGGATCTGCGAAGATCTGAACTTTCTTGGGGTCGAACTGGATCCGGCACGCAATAAAAAAGCGGCCGCTGAAGTTGTTTCCGCTGCTGCTGGACGAGTCATCGTGCGGGTGATTCACACGGATGAAGAACTGATGATCGCCCGCTCAGTTTGCCGCACCCTCAATCTCAATATCGACGATGTAAATTCAAGCATTGGCAGAGAACACCACTGATCAGGCGATCCATAAACCCTTCTCGAGATAATGAAGGCACCAACGTCAGATGAATTATCTGGCAACTGTTGTATAAGGTTCAATGAAGATGGCGATAGATCCCATTTGCGGAATGAAAGTGGACGAAGCTTCTGAACTGCGTGCCGAGCGCGACGGGCAGACGTTCTTTTTTTGCAGTGCGAGCTGTCGAAAGAAGTTTCTGGCTCAAGGTGCTGCCGCGAAAGAGGAAGGCGGCTGTTGTGGAAAATCATCTGGTGATGATGGCCACGACGTGACAGCGGTGTCGCCGTCTGATGCTGCCAAATACGTTTGCCCAATGTGCCCTGGTGTTCAGTCCAGCAAACCCGGCGCATGTCCGAAATGCGGCATGGCTCTCGAACGCAATCCCGCATGGGTCAAGCCGAAGGCCGAAAAATCCATCTATACTTGTCCGATGCATCCCGAAGTGCAGCAGGACCATCCGGGCGACTGCCCCAAATGCGGTATGGCGCTGGAATTGCAAACAGTGAGTGCGGGATCGGACGACGAGGACAACGTTGAACTCCGTGACATGACACTTCGATTCTGGATCGGGGCTGCACTGACGTTGCCCGTCTTTGTTCTTGCGATGGCGCACATGATCCCCGTATTGGGCCGACAGGCGTGGGTCACCAGTGATCTATCCCGCTGGATTCAGTTTGTGCTGACGACGCCCGTGGTCTGCTGGGCCGGCTGGCCGTTCTTCGTACGCGGCTGGCGGTCGGTTGTGTCGCGGCATCTGAACATGTTCACATTGATCGCCATCGGCGTGGGCGCGGCCTTCGTCTTCAGCGCCGGGGCAATGCTTTTTCCCGGCCTGTTTCCGGACACGATGCAACACGGGGGCAAAGTTGGCATTTACTTTGAGGCCGCTGCAATGGTCACGGTGCTGGTACTGCTGGGCCAGGTGCTTGAACTTCGAGCCCGCAGTCGCACGAGCAGCGCGATCAAGGCGTTGCTGAATCTCGCGCCTCCGACGGCGCGGCAAGTCACAGCGGACGGCGATCATGAAGTCTCGCTCGACAAGGTAAAAGTCGGCGATCGGTTGCGCGTGGTGCCCGGTGACAAAGTGCCCGTGGATGGCGCGGTCGTCGAAGGTCATTCGAGCGTGGAAGAGTCGATGATTACCGGCGAACCGCTGCCCGTAGAAAAAGCCGTCGGTGACAAAGTCACGGGCGGCACTATCAACGGCTCCGGCAGTTTCGTGATGCAGGCCGAGCGTGTTGGCAGCGACACGTTGCTCGGACAAATCGTCAATATGGTGGCCGAAGCTCAGCGCAGCCGTGCCCCCATTCAAGGATTGGCCGACAGGGTTGCCGGAATCTTCGTGCCAGTCGTGCTGGCGGTTTCGGTGCTGACCTTTGTCGTCTGGATGTGGATTGGCCCGGAGCCCAGGCTTGCCCACGCCATTATCAACGCGGTCGCCGTCCTGATCATCGCCTGTCCGTGTGCTCTTGGGTTGGCGACGCCCATGTCAATCATGGTCGGCGTCGGACGCGGCGCGCAGGAAGGCGTGCTGGTGAAGAACGCCGAGTCGCTCGAACGATTGGAGAAAGTTGACACACTCGTCGTTGACAAAACCGGCACGCTCACGGAGGGCAAACCCCGTCTCATCGATATCTTGCCGGTCGAAGGCTTCGATGTGAAAGAATTTCTGCGGCTTGCCGCGTCACTGGAGCAGAACAGCGAACACCCGCTGGCCGCTGCGATTGTGCAGGGTGCCAGGAAACAAGAAATCTCATTCGACGATGTGAAGAACTTTCGCTCCGTAACAGCGGGCGGCGTCGTTGGTAATGTGGCAGGTCGTGTGGTACTGGTCGGCAAACCGGACTTCCTGAGGAATGAAAAGATCACTGGCCTGGAGAAGCTGGAGACTACGGCCGTAAAACTTCAGGAAGACGGCAAAACGGTGATGTTCGTCGCCATCGACGGCAAGCCGGCTGGACTTCTCGCCGTTGCCGACCCGATCAAAGACACCACTGCCGAAGCCATCAAGCAACTTCATGAACTCGGCCTGGCACTCGTCATGCTGACGGGAGACAACCGCCGTACTGCTGCTGCTGTGGCTAAGGAACTGGGGATTGATGCGGTCGAGGCGGAGATAGAACCCGCCGGAAAAGTTGCCCATATCAAGAAGTTGCGAGCGTCAGGAAAGCATGTCGCGATGGCTGGCGACGGCATCAACGACGCGCCCGCGCTCAGTGAAGCGGACGTCGGCATTGCAATGGGCACAGGCACCGACGTGGCGATGCAAAGTGCGGGCATCACACTCGTCAGCGGCGACCTGCTCGGCATCGCGAAAGCAATTCGTTTGAGTCGTGCCACCATGTGGAACATCCGCCAGAACCTGATCTTCGCCTTTCTGTACAACGCGCTGGGTATTCCAGTGGCGGCAGGCGTGCTGTACCCGTTCTTCGGCGTGCTGCTCAGCCCAATCATCGCCGGTGCGGCAATGAGCCTAAGTTCTGTATCGGTCATCAGCAATGCGTTGCGGCTACGAAACGTAACGCTGGGATCTCGGTAAACATCCGGAGCAATAAACAACGCGACAATTGTTTCCGATTCATGGATGAAGAAAGATGAAGTGGGTGTTTTTTTCAATGCGGTGTTCGTCACGTGGAGTTGATAGTGAAGGCCGGGGCATAGGCTTCTACTGATCATTGAAGCCGACTCGCTGGTATGCCGATCTCAGTTGGCGGCAACAAGGAAGAGGACGAAAATAACCCGACCAGGGCTCGAATCACTGCGGAAAACGCTGGGGAAACTGCATGTTTCGAGAAAGGCGACGCAGAATCCGACGTAACGCAATGCCAAGGCGTTCCAAACTGGGCTGAGGTTCGTGAATTGATTCTCGCCTGCGAAGAGTTGTCGGCGGAGGTTCGGCAGAGGCTGATTGTCATCGGAGATGCGGAGGGAACGACGTAACGCATCGACCGGACGACAGAGGGCGGTTGCATGCAGAACCGCCCTGCCGTCACGTG
>Ga0105051_10008734_pt1 | contig 10196 bp, 8 predicted proteins | sample FRY02_FD_78383 | JGI IMG/M metagenome (GOLD analysis project Ga0105051, IMG submission 78383) | Freshwater microbial communities from Lake Fryxell liftoff mats and glacier meltwater in Antarctica - FRY-02 (megahit assembly) | ecosystem: Environmental > Aquatic > Freshwater > Ice > Glacier...
AACTGGTACATTCTCAGCACTTTCTATTACATTCTCTGGTGGTATCAACGCAGCGGTCGTAACAGTAGATGGTACAGCCCTTACCGAAGGCGTGGATTGGACAGCCGAAACTTCTAATGATGTTACGGCAGATAACTTAGCAGTAGCCATTGACGCTATTGCAGCAGTAACAGCAGCCAACCCAGCAGCAGCCATCATCACAGTACGTGGTGCATCAGTTGGAACAGCAGGAAACGTAACTACAACTGTTACTGGAACTGGTGTAACAGTTCAACAAGCCACTCTCACTGGTGGAGTGAATTCAGATGTAGTTGGAACCCCAGCTTTCTCTATTACTGAAACAGCTCATGGCTACAGTACAGGATTGAAGGTCAACTATGATGTTGTCGGAGGAACCACAATTGACAACCTTGTTAACAATACAGATTATTTCATAATTAAAGTAGATGCAAATACAGTTCAATTAGCTACTTCCCTTGCAAATGCCTTGGCTGGAACAGAAATTCAGATTGATAATGCTGATAATGCAGTGGGTGGTGGGTCTTTCACACTCACACCAGAAGCTATTACCGCCACTATTCGTCCTTTCGGGAGCAACGACGGGGTTAATTTTGTTGCATTGGCTTCAGCTACTAATATCACCGCTACAAGCAATACGATGTTGGAATTCTCAACGCCTACGTTTAAAGTGTTGCGAATTGCTGTCGTGGTCTCTGCTGGTGAGATTAACATTGAGGTCGTTACATATGGGAAGACTCTATACTAAGAGATAGAGAGCTCTTGAACTGCTCAAAATTCACATAACAAAGGGAGATCTTATGGAGAAGACGCTTGCAAAAAAGAAAAAAAACAAGCTACAAGACGGTACGTATTTCCGCATCGTAGCAGAAGTGGAAAACAATGTTGGTTTTGGACATACACTTGAAGTGAGCACTGTCAAAGATGGCAGTGTAGTAAAAACTCAAGTATCTGAGAATCGTGGCTTAATCATGCTCGAAGCTATGGTATTCAAAGCCATGAAGAATATGTATCTTAAAGGCGTTTTAAATGATAACCGTTTTAAAGAGATTAAACAACAGGAGAAAATCTAATGTCAGATAATATAGCTACACCACCCCCCACTGGTAGCAGTCCTTCTGGAGAGTCTGTTATAACACAATCCGAAGGAAAAGCACAACTTGACTCAATTCTGTTCCCCACCACCACCAAGGCAAAAGAGGTGGTGACAGATACATTGGCAACAACACCGGCAATAGTACCTAGTGCCGAGCCAACAGCAGAACCAGAAGTGTCAGTGGAACCTGTTGATACTGAGGTAGTTGCAGATGGTGATGTAGTTGCAGAACCAACTGATGAACCAGTTAAAGAAGAAGTGGTAGCCGAATCCAAAATCAAATTAGACTTAGGTGATGGAGAGAAAGAATACACTCATAAAGAATTACAAGAAACCGTTTCCAGGATTAAGAATAAAGAAATACTTGCCTCTAAGAAGTTCAATGAAGCGTTTAAACTGTCACAAACGAATAAGCAAGAAATAGCACAAGCTAAGCAGATATTACAATTGATTAACGAACAACCATACGATTTGGTTAAACACATTGTATCGACACGACCTACTGAAGAGATGGCGAAGGTTAAAGATACTATTCTTGACATTGCCAATTCTATTCTAGAAGAAGAAGCACTTTCTCCAGACCAAAAGCGTATAAAAGAGTTGGAAAGAGAAAAGTCAGCTCAAGATGTTGTCAAACAACGTGAAGAAGAATCTAAAAAAGCCCAAGACGACAAAACACAATCAGAAGCAAACGAAGCCTTAATCAAGGCTAACATGCACAAGTATGCCACGGCCATCGCAGATTCTGTCAAGGAAGCAGGACTCCCAGAAGATAATACCATCTATTCTATGGTAAACTACCAATGTGGATTGCAGCGACAAGAAGGGAACCCAATTGACGTTAAAATGGCTATTACCAAAGTGGTGTCCCAAATGGAAATGATGGCAAAGATAGCTCTCAAATCAAGAAACCCCGATCTTATAGCTAGGTTTGCAGATGAGGACGTACTTAATTCTATTAGAGGGTATGACAAATCACGTGCAAAACCAAAATCAACACGAACAAGCACAGCAGACGCGGATAAGATCTTGAAGGCAAATCCAAAACCAAAAGAGAGAACCAAAGAAGATAAACTCGCCGACATCTTCTTTAGAACGAAAAAGTAATCAAACAGATTTACAACCAAGCAAACTACAACACCATCGCACTCAAATAAGCCGACCGTCTAGTGTAGAATGCTTGACAAAGCCCTCACACCCCTCGCTCTCTAACATAGGATCGGATAGGGTCGTTTGAAACGGTACCAGATACGTTTAATCTGGAATTGTAACAAATGAAAAAAGGAAACAAATAACATGGCTACATCAACAACAGGCTGGGACGCGTACAAAGCCCTTGCCAAAGATCAATATTCAAAAGAAGGACTGGACGCTGGTATTTTCAAACCAGACTCCGATATGGAAAGAGCACTTCCTATTAGTCGCAAAGCTCCAGATGGTAACGGGAAGTTTATTGTCATTCCCGTTGAAAGATCCCCAGAACAAGGTCAACTAGTAGCGTAAGGCCTTGGATAAATTGGACAAAAACGGTGAAACCCTTAGAAATAAGACAATACCGTGCTAAACTAAGAAGTAATATTCTTAGTCAGTGTAACGCATAGAGGATGAAAAATAGAAATGCAACAAGACTGCATTTTGACAAATATAATTCCTCCAAGAGTGTCCGACAATTAGAGTTTGAGTTCGTTAAAACCCTCTAATTGAAAATATATGCTGACCACCATGGTGACATGGTGAAGTAGAGGATAAAAAGCCTCTACGATAACAAATTGTGTTTACGTACATGCCCGCAGGAACAGGCGGAGATCTTATTGATGCAAGTTCGTCCATCACTGACGACGCATTGGTAGTTCCTTCTCAAATCTTCGAGCAAATCACCATCGAACAAGAAGTTTTAAACCGTGTATACAACAGCACTACAGCGGTGATGGAAGCCTTCGGTTACAAAATCGAAAACTCCCTCAATGCAGCTAACACTCGTAGCTTGATTTCTGCCATTTATGGTGGAAACAACCTTGGTACGACGGACACTGACGTAGTTAAAGTTGGTACAGTTAATGGTACAGTATCTATATCATTAGCCACAATCGCAGCGGATATTTGGACTTCCCTACAGGGTGCCACAATCCAATTCCGTATTTCGTCTTCTAACGCCTCTGTAGCCTCTGGTGCCGTATTCACGGTTTCAGCGGTTAATATTGGTGCTCGTACTTTCACAGTGACTGCCGCAGAAGCTGATATTGACTTTCTAGTGACTGCCACTTCTGCTCCTTGTTACTTCGTCTTCCAGACTGCTTACGGAAACGAACAACTTGGTCTTCAGGCTCTCAATGAAAGCACAGCAGCATACTTCAGCAACATTGATCCAGCAAACTCGCCATTCTATCGTGGACAAAGTCTGTCCGCTTCTAGTGGTTCGTTGAACTTGGAACTCATCTTGCGTGGTGCTGGTTTGCTTCGTAATATGAAAGTTCGCGGTAATGTGCGTCTTATCATGCCTCACAAACAGTGGGAAAAACTGAACAACGACGAAGCTGCTCTTGTTCGTCATACTGATCCTTCTGCAAAAGATAAGGCTGTCAACGGGTTCAATGAACTCGGTTACGCTTACGGATCGGGAAATATCATTCTCACAAGCACCGGCTTGGTAAAGAATGGTCACGCATTCATGTATCCAGAAGGCAAAGTAACCCGTCTCTGCTCTAGAGATTGGAGACTTGACCCTACTGATGGTGCTCCTGAATCTGCTTCAACGAAGTGGCTCACATTGCGTTATGGAAACACTGCTGCATTTGGTCGTCTTTCGACTGGTCAGCAATTATTCACACCGTACTTAGGCCAAACTTTGCAGATAACAAGCATAGTCTAATTATTAACACAGTTTTGAGTGTTCTGTAAAAACACTCACAATTTAAAGCGCGCTTGGGTGTTCTTGCTTTACTCTCTCACACACTTCTCCTGGGAGGTTTCTGAGACACCCCACAATTTTCAAAAGAAGATGTGGGCAATCTTATCCTGCTTGTAGCTATGACCCACAGGTTCTCACCACACAAAAAGGAATACAATAACATGTCAAAGCAATTCATAAGCGTAGAAACAGACCTGAGCACCGAATCCGCATCAGCAGTAATGAACCTAACAAATAGAGGCAATGTATCTGCTGTTGCCATTGGGAATCTTATCAGTTCTTCAGCAAGACGTAGACTTCTCGTAGTGACCACCGCCACAGTAGACGCATCCGGCACAGTGACGTTTTCATCCACTTGCCCTACTAACACACAGACCATCGTAGTGGCTGGGGTTACAATTACTTTCGTTACTTCTGGTGCGACTGGCAACCAAGTAAACGTCAGCACCACCCCAAGCGTAGCAGCCACTCGTATTGCTGCTTTGATTAACAGCTCGTCTAGCTTTACCGGACTCGTCACTGCTACTTCAGCAGCTGGTATCGTTACGGTCGTTGCTCGTGCTGGATCTGGTGTTCTCGGAAACAAACTCACCCTTACCACAGGAACATCCAGCAATTCTGCTGTATCCGGTGCCGTATTAGCAAGTGGTGATAATGGTACAGTCCAGACAATCAGCCTTGGTCTTTCAGCATAACAAACAATTATAAAGGGTTTTTACGGTTCTCCCCCTCACAATTTAAAAGAACCACACTTTTCAGAGGTTGCATAAAAGAGGATAAAAAATGTCATATGAAATAGATTACAATGGTGCAGCATTTACAGTAAACGAACAAGGTGATCCGCCACCATGGGGTTTTGATCAAACACCTCTAGTTCAAGCTATTATCGACGGTGCGTTAGTTCAAAATGGTGATAACTTCAGTCTTAGTACCGTAGATGGGGACTTTGGTGCCCTCTATGGTGTTAAAGCTATATATTACAAATCACGTTCAAGCAATATATCGTCCACTGGAATACTACGACTTAATAACAACAGTGACGTTATTTCCTTTAGAAATGCAGCCAACAGTGGTAACTTAGACATTAAAGCCAATGCGTCCAACTTGCTAATTTTCAATGGAGATACTGTTTACACAATCGGTGCTGGAACACTCACAAATTCTGATATATCAGCATCTGCTGCAATTGACTTCTCAAAATTAGCTACACTGTCCTCAGGAAATATCATATTAGGTAGTGCAGGAAATGTTCCTACTAGCACAGCAATGTCTGGAGATGTAGTAATCACTTCTTCTGGTGTGACCGCTATTAGCACAGGTGTAATTGTAAATGCCGATGTTAATGCAAGTGCCGCTATTGACAGAACTAAACTTGCCTCTGGTACTGCAAGCCATGTAGTAATAAACGATGGTGGTGGAGTAATGAGTAGTGAAGCTCAAGTAGCTGTGACCCGTGGTGGTACAGGGCAATCTTCGTACACTAATGGTCAGCTTTTAATAGGTAATACTACAGGGAACACTCTAGCAAAAGCTACTTTAACTGGAACAGCCAATCAAGTCGTAGTTACAAATAGTACAGGCAGTATTACTCTCTCAACACCCCAAGATATTGGAACAAGCTCTGCGGTAGTATTCGGATCGGTAGGTGTGGGTGCTGCCTTAGATAGTGCCTCAATTCTTTCTCTCTCTAGCACAACCAAAGGTTTTCTACCCCCAAGACTCACCTCAACAGAAATGAACGCAATTGCGTCTCCCACCACTGGATTGACGATTTACAATTCCACTTCTAACGCCATATTTGTTTATGATGGAGCTAGTTGGGTTCAATTGGCTACAGGTGGTAGCGGTACTGTAAATTCAGGACTTGCCAACACACTTGCCTACTACCCTTCCACAGGAACTGCTGTGGATGATCTCACTGCCATCACGGCTTCAAGAGCCTTGGTATCAAACGCTAGTGGTTTGCCAATCGCTAGTGTCACGACCACCACTGAACTTTCCTACGTATCTGGTGTTACGTCGGCATTACAAACACAGATTGATACTAAAGCCCCTACGGCTTCACCTACGTTCACGGGTAATGTTTTAATAGGGAATGGGACAGAAGCCGCCCCAGGTCTTGCTTTTGCAGGAGATCCGGACTCTGGACTCACATGGATTGCCGCGAACCGTTTTGGTTTAGGTGTTAATGGGGCTGTTTCCATGCAACTCCGTACCACCTATTTAGAATTTAGTTTACCAACTGCTATGAAAGGATGGGCGGATAACAGCTCTGCGGCGGCGGGGGATGTTGGAGAATATAAAGAAATAATACAGTCGCAGCTTCTAAACGCCACAACCACCACAGAATATTTAGATGTTGCCACCTTATCTCTAACTGCGGGAGATTGGGATGTTACAGGAATAACCCTGTTCTTCGATAATGGAGCGACAATTACACGACGCTTAATGGCCATTTCTCTTTATAGCGGAAACACAACAACCGACCATGTGCTGGGCAGTACAGTAACAGAAGCCCCCGCACCAAGCAGCCCAACAGCATCCGACTCTGCTGCTACAATTGCAAATCTTAGAATTTCCCTTTCTGGGACAACTACAGTATATTTAAAACAAGCTGTGACGTATTCTGCCGGAACTGCCCAACTACAAAATGGCAAACTAACTGCAAGGCGGGCCAGGTAAAAGCGGTGTTTACTTTTAAATGTACCAAAATAGAAAAATTTCAAGAGGAGAAACACAAATGAATGAAGAACAGAATCCAAAACTAATGGCACTGAAAAGGGTAGCGCAGGACCTAGCCAAGTTGTTTGGCTCAAACCTGGCGTCTCGCAAATCTAAAAAACCCGAAGAACGAGAGGTTTGGCAGGAAAACAAGAAAGAGGAAGACGCCTTCAGTTTCTTTGAAGAAGAGGACAAGAGTTCGCCAAAGGCGATGTTCTCAGACCTTCTGAAAAAGAAGAAAGAGGAAGACGCCTTCTCATTCTCTGAAGAAGCTGAGAATACACCAGACACGCTTGAACAGAAACTCAAGAAGTTCCGCAAGGGCTTCGGGAACATAAAAGACAACTAAATGCCGTATCCGAATCTTAAGGAGAAAAACCCATGTACCCGATCTCAGTCGACACCTTAATCGAAGATATAAAAGTGACCTGTTCTTTCCCGAACAGTGCTGCCCTTATGTCGGATGATGAAATTGTACGAAGACTAACACTAACACAAACAACAGAACTTGTGCCCCTTATCAATTCCTTACGGGCTGAATACTTCGTTGTTGTAACAGATGTTGCCCTTGTAGCTAACACCTTTGAGTATGAACTTCCTTTTAGAAGCGTTGGGTGCAAACTACGAGATATCAGCCTTATTGACCATAATGGTAACGAAATCTATCTACCTCAACTTGACCCATCGCAAATCAAGATGCCAGGGGGCATTCGTGGCTATAGTACACTTCTACCAACCCCATATGGCTATTTCTTCCAATACAACAAAGTGAAACTATTTTTCGGCACACCAGACAACAATAGTATTGTAAGCTCTTTCCCAACACTCCGGTTTAAATACTACAGACAGCCTAACATGCTTCTCCTAAATTCTAGTGGTACAACCGTTACGACAATATCGGGAACCCAAATTACCGTACCTGCCGTTCCCACCACTTGGGTAGCAGGAACAAAAATAGATATCATATCATCTGACCCCATCTTTGTGTCGCGAGTGGATGATTTAGAAATTGATTCAATATCAATGAATACAATTACTTTTACTACAACCGTCCCAACAACTGTTGTAGCAGACGACCTTGTTTGCCCAGCACGATTTACAACAACACCGCAATTACCTGTCGAATGTTTTACGCTTCTCACGCAATTAGTGGCCGTAGATATTTTCTCCATTCTTGGAGACGTACCTGGGCACCAAACAGCTTCAATAGAATTAAAAAGTATGAGAGAGGCTTTCTTGTCTGAATTCAGCCCTCGTAATGAGGGGACTTCGATTAAAATTAACAGTTACAACACTCTATTCGATTCTTTCTGGTACTAAAATGGCACAAAATCTACAAAATTCCGCTTCTCTTTCGTTGAATCTAAAGGTAGCTGGGCTTTACACCAACCCATCTCCTCTAGCTTCCGATACGCCCCCAGGTAAGCTCTCTGTCGCGTCAAATGCGGTATTGAGACGACCTGGTATTATCGAAAAGAGACGAGGATTCAACATATTCGGGACAGCCTTCCCAGATGTTAGCATTCCAACAGCCACACTGTACCAATTTTTCAACTACGACGGCATCCAGCTAGTGCCATTCACCCAAAATAGGGTGGCATACGACTCTCAAGCTAAAGCTGCTGGTGCATTCACTGTGGTATCCTATGTTGCTCTCACAGGTGCCACTTTGCAAGTGGGCGATATTGTATTAACCGAAGGCGTAGAATGGACAGCAGCAACTTCTAATGCAGATACATCTGAATCTCTTTACAATGCTTGTTTAGCCATAGATTACAATAATGGTACTGTTCCAGTTCTCTTCACACGAGATACCACAACAGAAGTAGACATACAGGCTGTGTACTTCGGGTCATTCTTCAACAGTATTGCTTTAATCTCGTCTAATCCAACGAATCTAGCCGTAACGGGTGCGGGCACATTAACAGGCGGCATAGATCCTGGGACGTGGCAAAATCTTACTGGCATTTTGCCAAATCCTGGTGTCGGTAGTTTTCGTGTTCTCAAGCATTATGCAGTTGAAGCAAGCAAAAACTTTTATATTACTTCTGGTGGTGGGACAGTTAAACTAGACTCCCCAACTGGATCATTGTTGTATTCTGGTGGTATTCCTGGTTTAGATGGTGTTGCTGCTGTAGGAGTGTCGGGTGCCGGCTTTATGAGTAACCTAACCCAAGTAGGCTATCGTATGACCTGGGCTGACCCAGACCTTAATCATACTTCTGGAATCACAGGAACTCCATCTCAACGTGCAATCGCTGTTAATAATAGCGGGGCCTCACAGAATGTTGATCTTGAGTTTACCATTCCTAAAGGTGTAACAGAAGACACAATCTACCGCATTTATCGTAGCGTTCTTTCAGCTTCTGTTTCTACACCGCCAGATGACGAATTGCAATTGGTACTCGAAGGGAATGTTACAAATGCGGATATTGCACTTACGTTTTTCCAAATTACAGATAGCACTCCACAATCTCTCCGTGGTGCAGCACTCTACACAAACAGCTCTCAAGAAGGCATTGCTCAAGAGAATACAATACCGCCTTCTAGCATAGACATCACCACATTCAAAGGATTTACGGTTTACTCGAATATCAAAACTCAACAGAAATTCCCGCTTACCCTACTTGCTGTTGGTGCAACAGAAGGTGTGCAAGTTGGAGATACTCTAACAATTAAGTTAACTGCAAGTAATACAAATTACATATTTACAGGAGCCGCTTCTGAAGATGTGTCTCTTGCAGAATTCTTAGTAGACACAGGCGGAACACCAGCAGAAAACATTGAGACTACAGCCCTTTCGCTCGTTCGTGTTATAAACCGTGCCCAACTCTTAATTGATAGTGTGGCTGTTTATGCTTTTTACGAATCCGGTGTTGGAGATAGCCCTGGTCAAATCCTACTTGAAGAATGGAATGCAGAAGGGATTGAATTCACTGTTATATCATCTCGTAGCACTTGTTGGAGTCCGGCACTCCCTACATCTAGTGGCCCAAGCAGTTCACAAGGTGGAGAACAACACCAAGTCCTTATTTCCAAAGAAAATCAACCAGAAGCGGTACCTTTGGCAAACAAACTCTCTATCGGGTCAGAAAACTTCCCCATCTATCGTGTCATATCGCTTAGAGATAGTATAATTGTTATGAAAGGTGATGGTATCTTTCGCTTAACTGGTAGTAGCTTGCCATTCCAAATCACACCTGTTGATGGGACAGTGGTTTTGTCAGCAATTGACTCCGCAAAGACCGCCAACAACTTCGTTTACGCCTACACGAACAAAGGGATAGTAGAAATTACAGACACAAGCAGCCCGAACGTCATTTCTATTCCCGTAGACAACATTTTGAAGGAAATTTCTCAGAATCCTAACTTCTTTCTATCGACATTTGGCTTTGTTTACGAAACAGAGTATGAATTCGGTATCGCTTACACCCTTTCACCAAGCCGTCTCAC
>Ga0105051_10008738_pt1 | contig 10193 bp, 4 predicted proteins | sample FRY02_FD_78383 | JGI IMG/M metagenome (GOLD analysis project Ga0105051, IMG submission 78383) | Freshwater microbial communities from Lake Fryxell liftoff mats and glacier meltwater in Antarctica - FRY-02 (megahit assembly) | ecosystem: Environmental > Aquatic > Freshwater > Ice > Glacier...
ACCCCAACCCCAACCCCTTTAGTTGTAATAATTCTAATATTTAAAAATTATAATGTTTATAATATAGTTATTATATATTTATTAATATTAGTATTAAAGTGTTAGAATAAAAATGGAAGAATTTGACCTGTTAGACTCATACTCATAATAAATTTAAGAAGACTCCTTCAGTTCATCCAGACTTGACAACAGTTCTAACAGCGACCTTTATGATGATGATTAGTAAGATTCTTATAAACAAAAAAATCTGTTTAAATCTGTATTTCATAAATTTTTATATTTTAATTGTTTTAAATCAGCATTTTTACAATTAAAGTAATTCATAATAAATATTTTTGCGTAAATATATTTTACTTTTTAACTTACTTGATTAATAGTAATATTAATTAAACTAATAAAAAATAATCTTAAATTAAAAAAAGAAAAAAAATGCCAAAAGAATATACTTGAAGCGAACTGAAACAAAAGTATAAAGATGGACAAATTAAGAATGTTTGCTATATGAATATTTTATTGAGAAATATCAAAAGATCATGAAAGATAGTGGTAGCAAACGCAATACAAAAATATTCTAACTAATGAGCAAATTTATTGGAAAAACTCCAAGCTAATGTAGATCTCATCATCAAAAAGTTAATCTCTATTTTATATAGTTCTATAAAAAAGTTATTGAGAATCTTGCTAATCATAAAACATAGGATTCATATTTTTACGATGCTTCAGATGAAGTCGATAAAAGTTAGAACAGGGTTTATTTTTATAATTTATTTAATTAGTAGGATACCATAATTAGTAAGATAAGCCAAAAAGATATATCGGATAAACTTGAAAAATTAGGTAAATTTAAAATTATTAAACTATAATGAAATAGAAAGATCAACTTTGGAAGAAGAAATGTTATAAAAAGCAGTTTTCATTAATAAAATGATAAATCCAGAAATGCCTAAAGGGAATATTATGATAGAAAATGAGTTCAATAGTTATAATCTTACTCCTTTTAACCATCCTCAAAAATTCTCAATCTCAGATTTAAATCTAACACCTTAGTTAATTCCTCAAAAACCAAAATAATTTGATTTCAATTTAAATTTCGATTTGAATTATAAAAATGAAGATTTTGGGAACGTGAGTTGGAAAAAAGTGTTTACTTAAATAGAAAAAGTTGAAGAGTCTTTATCAATCATTATAAATTTGATGGTAGGGCCTGAAAGTTGAAAATTTGTTAAAATTCCAATTTATAAAAAATTTATATTTTCTTATATATCAAATGAAAATATTAGGGCTATTCATTCTAAAACACAATAACGAAAACCCTCTTTTCCTAGCATAAGCGTACGAACTAGGTTTCGTTTAGTAAAAGTATTAAAATTAGTTTTTACCAACGTCCTTTCTTGAAAGAAGGTTTGCGTTTTGGTGTGAGAACGTGCGTTTCAAAAGCAAAAATGAATGACAGAATTTCAATAGATCTGGCAGATGTAAAATAAATTAATTATAGGTGCAAGCTGTTTGTCATGTTTGGGTTAAAAATGATGGGAATGCATATGCTTGTGTTACTGATTCAGAATATTCTGCTAAAGTAGCCTTTCTCATTCTGAGGGAAATGGAAATGACTTTCCAACAGAAAGTTACTTAAGAAACTATTGAAAATATCAAATGTAAATAAAATTCCTTTATAGAGGATACAATTGTGGATTATCAAGATCTTGAAAAATATATTAAGAGCTATTAGGATCCTAAAGAAGCTGATAAATTACTAAAACTGGAAACAACTCTTAAAGAAGTAACTGATATTGTCCATAAAAACCTATAAGATGTATAATTATTATTTCATTAGATGATGGCCAGAGGGGAAACCATAGAGTAACTTATGGGCAAAAGCAAAGATATAAGCAGCGTTAGTTATGATTTTTACAAAAAGGCCAAATAAACTAATTAAAAATGTTGTAGTTTATATTGAAATAATGTTATTATATATTGTTAGAAATAATAAATATATTTTAATCATTAAAAACAGTCTCATTTCTTTTATATTGTTAAGTTATTATATACAAGTTTTTAAACATCAGAAAACCTGTCATCAATTTCTTTACAATTTAAAACGACGATGCAATAATATACATTTTCGTTATTTTAGTTGGAATGCTGATAAATAGCAGATAAACATGAACCTGCCGTCTTTGTAATTCCAGTTTTCAAACCTTAATAGCCATTTTTTAGCAACTTGTTGGTATTAACCCATGTGATTTATCTAGTTTATCCGTTCATATTCTATAATTTAAAATTAATCACTTATATATTTGCGATATGGTATTCCTGACCACATATTTATTTAATACTTTAGTTTTCAAAAACTATTGATGAAAGTAACGCTTAGTCATAAGCAGTACTTACGTTAAACTTATTTGGTAAACCATGCGGGTTTTCCTTGTTTTACTTATAATTACATAGTATGTGTTTTATAATTTCAAATCACTTGCAATATCATTCATATAATTGACGAATATTTCAATAGGATTTTTAATATATCTGTATTAGTTTTCGTAATCTAAAACTTGTTTTTTGATTAAGATATGAAAATTTTGAGTATGTTCAAAGTAAAGATACAAACCCTAATTATAAAAAAGAATAACAAAATATTGAGCAAGTAAAACAGCAGCATCATTTCCACTGGGGAGCATAAGTGCATAGAATAACTAATAAATGCTGACAATATCGCCTTGTACCAAATTGGCGCTAGTCCCTATCATACTGGAGGCATACGAACTCGTTATGAAGAAAGTTTATTGTAATTAAATGTTGTATTTCTCAGCCATTTTTAGACATGCTAACTATTAATATAAAATGTTTATTATTAATTATTTTTACTAACCGTATAATGTCATTATTTTTGTTAGTGAAGCAAACTCCCTCTTTATGCAAGGGTTCTATGATTTCACTATCTTATTTGTACTATTCTCCATTATTATCCAACTCTATGCTGTTACTCTATCTAATTTCTAATTTTTTATTGTTTCATCAACTATAATTTTAATTCAAATTTTATTATTAAACCTTTTACTATTTTTTTCTAGTTTTATTTTAAATTCTTTTAAACTTTAGAATTGGTCGAACTTCTCCTATTTAAAATTTCTTTATTAGAACTATTTTTTGTATTATCCTCATAAATTTTATAACTTTTTCCATTATAATCTTCATCATCAGATAAAAAAAAAGATTTATCGAGAGTAACTTCGCTAACCCCTTAATTATTTTTTTTAAAATTTGAATTCTTTTTATTTTCTTAACGATCTTTATAAGAATCAACTAATTTTTTTAAATCTCGAATTCTTTGATCAAGAATCATTTCATTAAAAAGAATTTATCTGTCTTATATTGACATTGTTTGACGAAGTTAAAATTTAAATTTTTATGATTAACAATATTTTCGTATATATTTAATAATATAGTTTTGAATAAATTTTAGAAACTAATTCATAATATAATATATAATTAAAATAAATATCTATATAAAATATATTTTCATCATTCTTAAAGCTATTCGTTTTCATAATCAAACATTGTTTGATCAATTTCCTGATTTGATTTTTATTGCTAATATCCTTCCTTCCTAAATAAATTTAAGATAACTTAGGATCATATTTGAAAACCATACTTTTTACATAAATAAAAAAAGATTAAAATTTGTTGAAAAACATAATAGATAAGAGAGCAAAAAATATCAGAATTATATATAATGATTTATTTGAGATATAAATTTAATTACAACTTATAATAATATGTCCTCTATCAATTCCACCTTCACAAGTACTACCAGGAATTTTACGATATCTAATACATATGTATATTAATACCCTTAAGTCATTGTAAATGAAGAAACACAAGTTTCAGGAACTTATATTTTCTGTTTTTTTTTAGCAACACAGGATCCTTCTTCTACTCTATAAAAACCAACATCACATTCCCAATCATCATCAGTGCAAGTACCTTTATAATATTTTTATTACAATTCTTAGTCTTTATCGGTCTTTCAAATTCTTCCCCATTGAAACAAATTTTATCATTTTTTTTCCTTATATATGTTGATTATCTTCCTAGAATACAAGGGAAATTTTAAGTTTCTCCAGGAGTCCAAAATTCATAATCGGAATCAAGTGTTGATGCTTGATCATGGCCTTAACATTTATTTTCCAACATTGTGGAAAAATCAAGAGAAATCAAAACACCTTAATTGTCTCTATCACTTCCATAAATTAAAAAATGAGTTCCTGTATTAGAAGGTTCAGTAATAATATTCTTTATTTCATACTACAATTTATATATTGTACAAATCCATCCAGTAAGACAGTATCCCAACTTTGCCCTTCATTCCAAGAAAAAGATATTTTATTTGTGGAATATTGATCAGGAGCCATTAAAAGTAATCCTCCGTGATCTCCCATTTCATAAATGTGGCTTCCTTTTGCAATTTGTGACCAGCTGTGACCCGCATCTCTTGATAAAAAAGTTCCTTATTCCTCGGGAACTTCTGATAAATGTAATCCGACTAAAATAAATAAAAAATAACCAGATCCTGTCCCAATTAAAATACCAACGGCATTTTATGTGCTGTAGAATGGTCCAAATTAAGAACTATGGGAATTCAAGTGCAAATTGCAAATTGAGGATTAACAGTAAAATGGTTTGCCATCTATATCTAGATTGGGTGGAGATATGGAAGTCCAACTTCCCCCCTTGTTAAACGATATTTTTGTTTGTTTGTACATATGCAATCTTTAAAATACTTTTTCAGCCGAGTCTTTTTGGTTTTGGGAAATTGGCGCATTCGACACAATTCCGGCTTAAGCTCCTTTTGTTTATTCCACTCTTTCATGATCAAATATATTTGCCAAATAGACCTAAGTAAAAATACAAAATACTCCTTCTAAAGAAGCTAGTTTTTCGAAATCACAGAGTCCTTGATTCTCCTTTACATTGTGGAACAAAGACAAAGAATAGTCTAACCCTGAAACATCGCTGATGTAAATATTTCCATATTTGGCATTTCCAGAATAATGGTTCATGTGCAAAAATACTTATTCTTCCGAGGTGTCCAATATAGTGTAACTATGTTGTCTTAATTATTTTATGGGAGATTATATTGGTTTAAAATTATATGTTCTATTATAAGAACTGCTTATCAACAACTCAACATCTTTAGATTTTAAATGATTATTTTATTTATACCTTATTAATGCTCATGAAGAACTTTTACGGCAAAAAAATAATCTTTTGTTATCAAAAAGGTGTTTCCTTATGGAACCATCATTGTTTTTGTTTTAAAAAAATCATCGGAGTAATATATATGAATCTTTTCTGACCATCCTTAAATTGATTAATGTCCTTTTCCAAAAGTTTCATGAGCAATTATAATTCTTCTATCGGGAACTTACGATTATTCAGAAATTTTTCCCCAAGAAAATTAAACTATAAATTTATCTAATGTTTCCCAATTTTCACCTAAATCTATTGAAACAAAAACTTCTTTATAAATCTAAAATATTAATTATAATAAAATATTTAAACCTCACAGTCTTCTTCTTAATCAAAATCTAAACATTTTGACCAAGCTGCAGCCAATAACCAATCTCTTTTAATAGGATGGAATTGAAATTCTTCAACAGGTCTACCTTAATTCATAGCGAAAATAGTTTTGCCGCAATTTTCAGTTTTCCAGTTAATTTCATGAGTTCCCACAAATATCATCAATTCTTTATCAACTTCACTCGCAATCATTTAACTAACTTCTCCTACCTATAGTTTATTAACAATTCTTTTATTTTAATTAAATAATTAACTTTACTTTTTCATCATCAAATTCAATTTATTTTTTTCCTAAATTTAGCAAAGTATTTCTTAAAGGCATCCACTATTATCCTCTATTATCACTTCTATACAAATGACCTTGATCTGACAAAACCAAAATACTTTATCCATTTCCACACCATTTTATATCCTTCACTTTTCCTTATATTTAGTTTGTTTAAATAGTTATTTTAGAAGACAAATCTTCTTCTTTATCTGTTATACTCAAACATGAGAATATCAAAAATATTATTAAAAAGATTTACTAAATTTTCATCAACTTTTAATTATTTAATATTTACAACTTAAAAATTATCTATAAGATTATTAAAAATTTAATTTAAAATATTTTAGTGTTGAATAAAATAATTTCTATAAACGCAATATTAGTAAGTAAATACTATAAAATGATTATAAAATATTATTTTTAAAATCAATATTTAAAATAAATTTTCATTTAAAATAAAGTTGTGAAATAGGATAATTATCTTTGTAATAAAAGATATTCAATAATAATAATTTATCATATAATTTTTGTTCTGTAAGGATTTTTAAAATCTTCAACATCTTTTTATTGAATTTTAAATTACCTATTAAATGATAAATAATGATCATTATTATTGTTATGCATCCTAACACATTACAAGTCAATAGCAATTCAAACTCCATTTGATTATAATAAAATATAAAATTTTAAAATAATGTATTATATATTTTGAGTTTTAAATGATATTTAAGTTTTTAATAAATAAATTTAACTAAATTTGGGAATATAAATAATATAATTTAAAAATATTTCGATGAAGAATTAAATATAGAACTATTTGATAGGCATGATAATATTTAAAATAAGGTAAAACTCTCGGACAAGGTACTTTTGGGAAAGTTAAGTACGGAACTCATATCAGTACTAATGAACCAGTTGCTATTAAAATGCTTGATAAAAGTATCATTGAATAATAAAATGATGTGGAAAGGGTCAATCGAGAAATAGCCATTTTAAGAAAAGTAAGACATCCTAACATCATTCAACTTTATGAAGTAGTTTTCTAATTATTTATTTTATATTTTACATAAAATTACATTTTCAAATTATTAAATAAACTTTTCAAATTAGATAATAGAAACTAATGAGAAAATATATTTGATAATGGAGTATGCATCGGGAGGTGAACTTTTCTAATTTATTGTAAAACAAAAAAGAATTTCAGAACATTAATGCTCTAAATTTTTACAATAAATAATATCAGCCGTTTAATATTTTCACAAACTTGGAATAGTGCATCGTGATCTAAAACCTGAAAATATGTTATTTGACAAGAATTTGAATATAAAAATAGCTGACTTTGGTTTGAGCAACATTTACTCTCCTGGGAGTTTGTTAGTAACTCCCTGTGGAAGTCCCTGTTATGCGGCTCCAGAAATGATTCAAGGCAAAAAATATGATGGTATTCATTTTTTATTTAGGATTGCTTGCTGATATTTGGAGTTGCGGAATTATCATTTTCGCTTGTTTATGTGGTTTTTTACCTTTCGATCATAAAGAAATCCAATACCTTTATTAAAAAATTATATCAGGCGAATATATTAATCCAATTCATTTATCTAGAGAAGCTAAAATACTAATTAAAGGATTACTGACCACTGATCCTCTGAAAAGGTAAATAAAATTTATTACTAGATACAATATAAACGATATTAGAAAAAGTGAGTTTTATTTAAAAAATGTAACTTCTCCTGAACCAAAAGGTGTAATTGTAGGAGTTGATTAAATTTATATTGAAGAAAGTGTACTTGATATCATTTTTGGATAAACTTAAACTAAATAAAGAGAATAATTAAAACATCAAGTTTTAGAAAATAAACACAATCAATTTACAACTTAATACTATTTATTATTATAAAAAATGGGTGAAAGAATCACTTAAATAAGAGAAAAAAGAAGCTTTAGTAATAATCTAGAAAAAGAGCAAATGAGAATTAAGAGAAGTTTTTCAAATGCAAATAATTAAGTTAAGGAAATTGTAATTTAACCAAAAATGGCTATTTTAAAGAGCAATTTTTTATAAGGTAAATAAGTGGATTTTAATACTTTTAGAGCTTAAAGCCCAGATAACCATAAAAATTTCAAATTACTAGATTTAAATTAAAAAAGTGAAAAATAACAAAACTTGTAAAATTATTTATTAATTTATACTTAAAGTAATTAGCATGACTGAAAATTTTTAATAAGTAAAAACTCATAGAAGAAATTAATCTGAAGGAGTAACTAATTTTAACATTATTGAATAGAAGTTAATTTAGATTTAAAAAAATTAAGAAAATTTATAATTATTTTAGAATAATCAAAATTTGTAATTTAATTAATAAAAATAAGAATTTTAAAGTAAATACAAATTCTAAAATCTTAGACTCCTTAGGAAAAAGTTTAAGAAAGAAAAAGATTAATTTCTGCAGATTTAGATAATATGCAAATTGTTTCACCTGTCATGAAATAAAAAGGATAGATTTAAATTTAATCTCCTAATAATTTCGATTTAGAATAATAATAAAATCAATAAAAGGGACTGAGATACTAATAAACTAAAAGTCTTCATTAAACTGTTATATAGCACTAAATTCCAGTTCAATAGCATGTAATGAATAAACATGAAAAATTTGTTAACTTAAACTGCGTTATTGGTAAAAGTTCTATTCTAATCCTCAAAAGCTTAATTTCTTCAGGATAAATGTTACTTTTATAACCTAAAATTGTAATTGAAATTAATTTAAAGCTCGGGAAATACACAATAGAATTTCAAAAAACAACTTTAATTTTTTAAGCTGAATTGAAAAGCTTAGGTAAAATGATTTATTTACATTTTGTCAAAAAATAAGGCCAATAAAGTATTTTTACGTAAGAAACGTTGCGACTTATCAAATTAGTTAAATTTTGATAAATTTTTTATTTTATTTTATTAAACTAAAAATTTTATGATTATAAACCTTTATAAAAATTTTAATTTATGATAAGAAAGTAACTTTTCAATTTTTCCACCAAAAAGTGCTTATATCAAATTTTGAAATTGGATAAGAATGCATCTTAAGAAGAAATAAAAAAGTCATTCACAGAACTAGCAAAAATATATCACCCAGATTTAAATAAAAAAAATGAGTAAATTTTTGTTGAAATTCTATCTGCTTATAAAATACTAAATAATTTAAAAGATAGAGTTGAATATGACTAATAATTCTTATAGAAAAATTAAACTTTTAAATAAAACTATGAATAAAAATAGCAATAATAAAATAAAGAAGATTTGAGTTATAAAAACTAATTTAAAAATAAATTTAAAAAAGAAAATAATTCAGGTGATTTGCTAGAAGAAGGTCTTTTTAAAAATATGAATTAAGCTCCTGAACTATACGTAATTTCGTAAATAAAATTATATTTAGTTTAGTGATGGTATTGATCACTATAAAATTTATGTATATTGTTTCTTAACAATAAGATAAAATAAATAAATTGCGATACTAATAAGATGATAATGAATTCAGTTCATATTATATAGGTAAATAATATTTATTAAGTTTTAATAATTAGATGATAAAGGAGTAAAAAAATATAAAAAGAGACTCTTAGATTAAGATTGCCTTGGCAAAACTATTTAAGAATTAGATATTCTGGAAAAAGTTTACATTTTACCAGGAGAATTTCTTGAATAGGTTCATGACTATAGAGATCTTACGGGACAAAATCAAACTATCAAAATTTAAACGTAATTTTTTAAAAAATAAGAAAACCATCAAATAACGAAGATTTTAGTAAATTTAATTATAGAAAAAATAACTGAATTGTAAATTATATAATCATTTTTTATATAAATCTTAAATTAATTTTTCAGAAATCTTTTATTATGTTTTAATCGTAATTTATATCTTAATAAATTTCTTTATTTTGAATCTAATTTTAATCTTATACTTCATTAAACTATTAGTTTCTATTATAGTTATGTTTTAGTTTTAAATGGAGATTTAAAGAAATATCAGATCCGTATATTCTGTCACACTAATCAAATTTGCATTTGTGTCTTTTATAAATAATTATTAACTATTTTAAAATTTAGTTTGAGCATCTTCTTATTTTTTTTTATCTTTTTTCTTATATAGCTTATTTTTATCTATTTAACTAAATGTAACTTATAAGTAACCTTTTTTTCTTATAAAACTACTTTTTTCAGTAGTATTAATTTCTGCCTTTCTGCTATTTGCTATATATATATTTCATAATCTTTTTATTAATTTTGATAAATTACTTAATAATTAATCAATTTATCATAAGGCAATAAAACTAATTATATTGAAAAAGTACA
>Ga0105051_10008745_pt1 | contig 10185 bp, 7 predicted proteins | sample FRY02_FD_78383 | JGI IMG/M metagenome (GOLD analysis project Ga0105051, IMG submission 78383) | Freshwater microbial communities from Lake Fryxell liftoff mats and glacier meltwater in Antarctica - FRY-02 (megahit assembly) | ecosystem: Environmental > Aquatic > Freshwater > Ice > Glacier...
GCTGGACATGCGCATGGACACCACGCGGGGTCAGAGCGTAGCCGACTGGCTGGCCGATGCATCAGTAGAAAGTATGACGGAGGTGATTCGTGACTATGGCGAAGAACGGTTTGCTGGGCCGATTGCAAAGGCGATTGATCGTGCAAGGCAGGAGCGGGGCCCTATCGAGCGCACACATGAACTGGCCCACATCGTGGCTGGCGCGGTCAAAACCCGCGAGCCAGGTAAGGATCCGGCAACGCGTACATTTCAGGCTTTTCGGATTTTCATCAACGCCGAGCTTGAAGAGCTCGGCCAGGCGCTAGCAGCGTCACTCAGAGTATTGCAACCTGGAGGCCGATTGGTCGTGATCAGTTTTCATTCGCTCGAAGACCGCATCGTCAAGCAATTCATCGCCGAGCATTCGCGCGAGACTTTTGATCGCCGGGCGCCTTTTGCTGCGCCCAAAGCGATGCGACTGAACGCGCTGGGACGCGTCAAACCAGGCGAAGCTGAAATCACTGCCAACCCGCGCGCCCGCAGTGCGGTGATGCGTATTGCCGAGCGTACCGAGGTACCAGCATGACCCGGCTGAATCTCGTTTTATTGCTGGCTGTTCTGGCCAGCGCACTGTATTTGGTGCGTACCCAATATGAGTCGCGCAGGCTGTATGTCGAACTTGAGAAAGCCATCACCCAAAACCGCAAACTTGAAGCTGAAAACGAACGCCTGCAAGTTGAAAAGCGTGCCCAGGCTACTCCGTTACGGGTTGAAAAACTGGCCAAGGACAACCTTCAGATGCGCAGCGTTACGCCGGCTATCACGCAGTACGTGACGCAAGGTGGTGGCACAGTGACTGGGGTGGTCAGATGAGCAGAAGCGTGCGGTACACCTCCAGCCCTTTGTTGGCCAGCAAAACGCCGGTGTGGCGCAGCAAATTTATTGTTGCTGTAATCGCTTTGGCATTCATGGGGCTGGCGGGCCGGGCTACCTATGTACAGGTGCTGGGCAATGATTTTTTTCAGCGCCAGGGTGAAGTCCGGTTTGCCCGCACGCTGGAGCTTCCCGCCAATCGCGGACGCATTCTTGACCGCAACGGTTTCATCCTGGCTTCCAGCGTTCCTGCGTCCAGCATTTGGGCGATTCCTGAAGATATCGTCGCCACCAAACCACAACTTGTTGAATTGGCCAGGTTGCTGGAAATGCCGATTGCAGAACTGAACAAAAAACTCGCCGATGAAGACAAGAACTTTGTCTGGATCAAGCGCCAGGTCGATGATGCCGTAGCGCAAAAAATAACCGTATTGGGTATCAAAGGCATCTACCAGCGTAAGGAATACAAACGCCAATACCCCGAAGGCGAAACCATCGCGCATGTGGTCGGCTTTACCAACATTGAGGACCAGGGCCAGGAGGGCATGGAGCTGGCTTTCAACAAGGAGCTGGGTGGCCGCGCGGGTTCACGCCGTGTCATCAAAGACCGGCTGGGCCGCGTGGTGGAAGACACGCGCGAGCAGGTACCACCCGTCGATGGCAAAGACCTGCAACTGTCGATTGACAGCAAGATGCAGTTTGTGGCCTATCAAAAACTGCGTGATGCGGTGATCGCAAACAAGGCGGTGGCAGGCAGCGTAGTCATGCTCGATGCCATCACCGGTGAAGTACTGGCAATGGCCAACTACCCGAGCTATGTGCCTGACAAGCGGCAAAACTTGAGCGGCAACCAGCTTCGTAACCGCGCGCTGACGGATACTTTCGAGCCTGGTTCGGTGATGAAGGCGTTTACCGTAGGGTTGGCGCTGGAGACCGGGCGCGTAAAACCTGAAACCCAAATTCAAACAGCACCTGGGCGCATGCAAATCACCGGTTCGACGATTTCCGATGCGCACCCGCATGGCGTGCTGACAGTGCAGCAGGTGATTCAAAAATCCAGCAATGTGGGTACGGTCAAAATGGCCATGCAAATGCAGCCGCGCGAAATGTGGGAAGCTTTTTCACAAGCCGGCTTTGGGCAAAAACCTCAGATTGCCTTTCCCGGCGTCGTATCAGGCCGCTTGCGACCCTACAAAACCTGGCGACCCATTGAGCAGGCTACCATGTCGTATGGCTACGGTTTGTCGGCCTCGCTGTTTCAAATGGCGCGCGCCTACACCGTGTTTGGCCATGACGGGCAAATCATTGATGCAACCCTGCTTAAAAGTGATGAGCCTGCTGCTGGCGTGCAGGTTTTTTCAGCCAGGACGGCGCTAGAGGTTCGAAAAATGCTGCAAATGGCAGCCGGCCCCGGCGGTACAGGCCAAAAGGCTCAGACTCTGGGTTACTCGGTGGGGGGTAAATCCGGCACAGCCTATAAGCAAGTGGGTAAGAGTTACGGTACTGACAAAGACAGAAAGTACCGTGGCTGGTTTGTCGGCATGGCCCCAATCGACAAGCCGCGCGTGATTGTGGCGGTGATGATTGATGAGCCAAGAGCCGGTAAATATTACGGCGGTGAAGTAGCTGCGCCGGTCTTCAGTGAACTGGTACAGCAGGCACTTCGCATGAAGGGTGTGCAACCTGACATGTCAGTCAAACCGCAAATTGTGCTGCATACAGTGCAGGAGTCGTTTTGATCACGCAACTCCACACCCCGCAGCAGGCCGCAAACTGGTTGCATGGGCGGGTACACGGCAGCTTGAGTACTGATAGCCGCCATGTCAAAGCGGGCGACGGCTTCATTGCCTGGCCAGGCGCCACCGCAGACGCACGTCAGTACGTCGGCGCTGCTCTAAGGGCTGGCGCTGGTGCTTGCCTTGTCGAAATGGGTGGCATTGAAGCCTATGGTTTTGTGGACGCAAAAATTGCGACATATCACGACCTCAAAGCTGCTGCTGCACCGATTGCAGCGGCCTACTACGGTGATCCCAGCAGGCAATTGCAAACCATTGCCGTCACCGGAACCAACGGCAAAACCTCTACGGCCTGGTGGTTGGCAGAGGCGCTTGGCAAGCTTGATCGCAAATGCGGTGTGGTCGGTACATTGGGCATAGGAATGCCCGGTTCCATGGTTTTTAACGGCTTGACCACGCCTGATCCGGTGTTGCTTCAGCAGCAGCTGCGCCGTTTTGTAGATGAAGGTTTTGTGGCCTGTGCGATTGAAGCATCGTCGATCGGTATTGCTGAACAGCGTCTGGACGCAACACGGCTACAAGTGGCCGTATTTACCAACTTCACGCAAGACCACCTGGATTATCACGGCTCCATGCAGGCCTACTGGGCAGCCAAAGAGTCACTTTTTACCTGGCCGGGTTTGCAGTCCGCCGTCATTAATGTTGATGATGCCAAGGGCCGTGCTTTGAATTTGATGCTCAAGACCTCCAGCATTGATGTATGGACGGTGGCCATCAATGAACCTGCAAGGTTGCAGGCCGAGGCTATTGGGCAACAAACAGGCACTTTGACGTTCGTTGTGGTGGAGGGTACTGAGCGGCGAGCCGTGAATACCAGCGCGATAGGTCTGTACAACGTCTCGAATTTGCTGGGCGTGTTAGGCGCGCTGCGAGCTTTGGGCGTATCGCTTGAAGATGCTGCAAAGGCTTGCTGTGACCTGCCGGCGGTACCAGGGCGTTTGAACACCTTGAGCCAGGCAGGCAAACCACTTGTTGTCATTGATTACGCTCACACGCCTGATGCCATTGAAAAGGTACTGGCGGCGCTCCAACCCATTGCGCAGGCAAGAGGTGGACAGCTGTGGTGTGTATTCGGTTGCGGCGGTGACCGTGATGCGTCAAAACGCCCCTTGATGGCGGCCGCAGCACAAAAAAATGCAGATCAAATCGTATTGACCAGCGACAACCCGCGCAGTGAAAACCCGGCGGTCATCATCAGCCAGATGCTGCTCGGTTTAACGCACAGTGAATCGGTGCGCGTACAGACTGATCGTGCTTTGGCTATTGTTGAAACGTTGGCCAGCGCCGAGCCAGATGACGTAGTGTTGCTGGCAGGTAAAGGGCATGAAAACTACCAGGAAGTCAGTGGCATCAAACATCCGTTTGATGACCTGCGCCACGCACAGGCAGCGCTTGATACGCGCCAGCTTGAGACGGGAGCAGCATCATGATGAGTTTAGATCAGGCGATGCGCTGGACTGACGCGGCGCGGCTGGTTGGCCATGCCAGCGTTGAGATCAAACGCGTGCATACCGATACGCGCAGTCTGCAGCCGGGTGATTTGTTTGTGGCACTCAAGGGCGACAACTTTGATGCGCATGACTTTTTGGCGCAAGCCAAGGCTAAAGGTGCAGTCGCAGCCATTGCGCAGCATGGCCTGGACGCTGCCGGTCTGCCAGGTTTGGAGGTCGATGATTCAAAAGCGGCTTTGGGCCAGATAGCCAAAGGCTGGCGCGCTCAGTTTGATTTGCCGCTGATTGCGGTGACAGGCAGCAACGGCAAGACCACCGTGACGCAGATGATTGCCTCCATCTTGCGCGCCTACCAGGCAGGCCAGGCGTTTTCGACTGAGGGTAATTTGAACAATGATATTGGCGTGCCTCTGACACTTTTGCGCATGTCTACTGACCACACCATCGGCGTCGTTGAACTGGGCATGAACCATCCGGGTGAAATTGCCTATCTGGCTGACCTTGCCAAACCGACGGTTGCCCTGGTAAACAATGCACAGCGCGAGCATCTTGAATTCATGGGTACGGTTGAAGCCGTGGCGCAGGAAAATGGTGCGGTGATTGAAGGCCTGGATCCGGAGGGTGTCGCTGTGTTCCCTGCCGACGATGTGCATGCAGCGGTCTGGCGCAAAGCTGCAGGTACACGCGCCAGGCTGACGTTTGCGATGACCGGCCCAGCTGATGTAACGGCCGACGCACATTGGGATACTGACTGCTGGAAGGTGTTGGCGTCAACGCCTCAAGGGTCTCTGGAATACAGGCTTCATGTCGCTGGCAAACATAACGTTAAAAATGCATTGGCCGCCACGGCATGTGCGCTGGCAGCAGGCGTACCGATCGATTGCATTGCGGCCGGCTTGACTGCCTTTCAGCCTGTCAAAGGGCGCTCGCGCGCAACGCAAGTACACATTGACGGACTCAGCATCACGCTGATAGACGATACCTACAATGCCAACCCCGACTCCATGCGCGCTGCCATTGACGTGCTGGCGGTATTGCCTGGCCCGCGCCTTCTGGTGATGGGTGACATGGGAGAGGTGGGCGACCAGGGCCCGCAGTTTCATGAAGAAGCAGGGCGCTGGGCCTATGCGCAGGGCATTGAAAACCTCTATACGCTGGGCACACAATCGTTATTGGCCAGCAGCAGTTTTGGTTTCGGTAGGCATTTCGATGACATCGACGCACTGAAAGCGGCTGTTCTTGCGCAGTTGCCGCAGGTGGCCAGCGTGCTCGTCAAAGGCTCGCGTTTCATGAAGATGGAGCGTGTTGTGCAGGCTGTCACAGCATATGCACTGGCGCGAACAACAATACACAAGGGAAACCAACATGCTGCTTAGCCTGGCTCAATGGCTTCAGGGTTTGTCTCCTGAATTCGGATTCTTCCGGGTCTTTCAATACCTGACATTTCGAGCCGTCATGGCTGCGCTGACGGCGCTGGTTATGGGTCTGGTGGCGGGCCCTTTCGTTATTCGCAGGCTCACGGCGCTCAAGATTGGTCAACCCATTCGTGACTACGCCATGCAAACGCATTTAAGCAAATCAGGAACGCCGACCATGGGCGGCGTACTGATTTTGTTTTGTATTACTGTCTCTACTCTTTTGTGGGCCGACCTGTCGAATCGTTTTGTCTGGATCGTGCTGCTGGTCACTTTGGGCTTTGGCGCGATTGGCTGGGTTGATGACTGGCGCAAGGTGGTTCATAACGACCCGGAGGGTATGCGATCGGGCGAAAAATTCCTGTGGCAATCCGCGATTGGCCTTGTTGCAGCGCTATACCTGGTGTTCAGTATTTCTGAAAGCTCCAACTTGCGAGTCGTGGGGCTTTTCATCAGCTGGGTGCAATCTGGCTTTGATGTAAACCTGCCGCCCAAGGCGGGCCTTCTGGTGCCCTTTGTCAAAGAAGTCAGTTATCCACTTGGCGTGTTTGGTTTTGTCATCTTGACTTATCTGGTCATCGTCGGATCCAGCAACGCCGTCAACCTGACGGACGGACTGGATGGCCTGGCGATCATGCCGGTGGTGATGGTCGGCTCTGCACTGGGCGTTTTTGCCTACGTCACGGGCAGCTCGGTTTACTCAAAGTATCTGTTTTTTCCGTCCATCCCGGGTTCAGGTGAGCTGATGATATTTTGCGCTGCCATGGCTGGCAGTGGCTTGGCATTTTTGTGGTTCAACACCCATCCTGCGCAGGTATTTATGGGTGATGTGGGCGCGCTTGCTTTGGGCGCGGCACTGGGCACCATTGCTGTCATTGTTCGCCAGGAGATTGTTCTCGCCATCATGGGCGGTATTTTTGTGGTGGAAGCGCTGTCGGTGATGTTGCAGGTGAGCTACTTTAAATACACCAAAAAACGTTTTGGGCAGGGGCGACGCATTTTGAAGATGGCGCCCTTGCATCATCATTTTGAAAAGAGTGGCTGGAAAGAAACGCAAGTTGTCGTGCGCTTCTGGATCATCACCATGCTGCTTTGCCTGGTGGGCCTCTCAACACTGAAGCTCAGATGAAAAACCTGGCGGACAAACACGTTTTGGTGCTGGGCCTGGGCAACTCTGGCCTGGCACTGGCACGCTGGTGTACCAGGTGGGGCGCGCAGGTGACGGTGGCAGATACGCGCGCCGAGCCGCCGCAAGGCGAGGCGCTGCGCGCCAGCGTTCCATCAGCCCGCTTTGTGCATGGTGATATGAGCGCCACTTTGCTGGATGGTGCGGCATTTGACATGCTGCTTAAAAGCCCGGGACTCAGTCCTTCGTCGGTAACTGACGTTGTATCAGCAGCACAGGCGCGCGGCATAGCTTGTGGCAATGAACTCAGCCTGTTTGCCCAGGCGCTGGCTGATTTAAAAGCCGACAAAGCTTACGCGCCGCAGGTTGTTGGCATCACGGGCACTAATGGCAAAACAACTGTGACATCTTTGACCGGGCAATTGGTGCAACGCGCTGGCAAGACGGTGGCGGTCGCTGGCAATATTGGTCCGACTTTGCTCGATACGCTGGCCGAAAAAATTGACGCCGACAGCCTGCCCGAAGTCTGGGTACTTGAGCTGTCAAGTTTTCAATTGGATGGCATCAAAAATTTTGAACCCCTCGTGGCGACAGTTTTGAACATCACGCAGGATCATCTGGACTGGCATGGAACTTTTGAAGCCTATGCGGCTGCAAAAAATAAGGTCTACGGTGCTGGCGGCCTGATGCTACTCAACCGCAATGACCCCTTGGTCATGACGGCTGTTCCCGTTCAGGTCAAGGGCAAGCCTGCGCGTAGCTACTTGACGTTTGGCCATGATGAGCCGCAACGTCCTGGTGATTACGGCATTGAAACCGTCAATGGCATGGCCTGGCTGGTACGCGCTTCAGAAGCTGACGAAACCATCAAGCGAAAAAGAGGGGACAGGGGCGAAGACATTGAACTGCACATCCAGCGCCTGATGCCCGTGGATGCACTGCGCATTCATGGCCAGCACAATGCCTCCAATGCTCTGGCTGCGTTGGGACTTGCGCACGCGGCGGGTTGCGCCCTGGGCCCCATGTTGCACGGGCTGCGCGACTACAAGGGTGAGCCGCATCGTGTTGAGTCAATTGCGGTGATCAACGAGGTTGAATACTTTGACGACAGCAAAGGCACCAATGTAGGGGCGACTGTTGCCGCCCTTGCGGGGCTGGGAGCAGAGCGCAAATTGGTCGTGATATTAGGCGGTGTTGGCAAGGATCAGGATTTTTCTCCGTTGGCTCTGCCGGTTTCGCGTTTTGCACGCGCGGCGGTCTTGATCGGCCGTGATGCACTCCTGATAGGCGCTGCGCTTGAAAACAGTGCTGTGACCTTGATCAGTGCCAAATCAATGCAAGAGGCCGTCAGGCTGGCGGCTCAACAAGCGCAGTCAGGCGACGCGGTGTTGATGTCTCCCGCCTGCGCCAGTTTTGACATGTTTGACAACTACGAACACCGGGCCCGTGTATTTTGTGAAGTGGTGCATGCATTGGCCCTTGAAGAGGGGGTGCTGCTATGACCACCAGCACCAGTACTACTACCAGCATGGGCTCACGTCTTTTGGGTTGGTTGGCAGGTATCGGCGGCATGCGCGCTGGTGGCAGGACGGCAAGTGATGTCTTGCCTGTGCGCCTGGGTGGGCGGAGCTTGAGTTCGTCGCACTCTTCGCCGGTCAGCCTGTCGGGTTTTGACCAGGCGCTGGTATGGGTGACGGTAGCGTTATTGATGTTCGGGTTGGTCATGGTGTATTCGGCATCGGTGGCAATGCCTGACAACCCGAAATTTGCCCGCTATGCGCACACGCATTTTTTAACGCGGCATGTTTTTTCACTTGTGATCGCCTCCATCGTCGCATTTCTCGTATTTCAGATTCCCATTTCTGCCTGGGAAAAAATTGCGCCGTGGCTTTTTGTGATTTCGCTGGCTTTATTGATGCTTGTATTGAGTAAATACATAGGAAGAGAGGTCAATGGCGCGCGCCGCTGGATCACTCTGGGGTTCATGAACTTTCAACCCTCCGAGCTGGCCAAATTTGCAGTGCTGCTGTACGCCGCGGACTATATGGTCCGCAAGATGGAAGTCAAAGAGCGCTTTTTTCGTGCCGTGATGCCGATGGCGATGGCGATTGCCGTGGTGGGTTTGCTGCTCTTGGCCCAGCCCGACATGGGCGCCTTCATGGTGATCTCGGTGATTGCCATGGGCATTCTTTTTTTGGGTGGAGTGAACGCCCGCATGTTCTTTGTGATTGCTCTGGTGGTAGTGGTCGCATTTGGCCTGATGGTCATGCTCAGCGACTGGCGACGCGAGCGGATTTTTGCTTACCTGGATCCGTGGAGTGAAAAATACGCCCTGGGCAAGGGCTATCAGCTCACGCATTCATTGATTGCTTTTGGGCGCGGCGAGATTTTTGGTGTCGGTCTGGGTGGCAGCATTGAAAAGCTGCACTGGCTGCCTGAGGCACACACTGACTTTTTAATGGCGGTGATTGGTGAGGAGTTTGGCTTGATCGGTGTGCTGACAGTCATTGGCCTGTTCATGTGGATGGTCAGGCGAATCATGCACATTGGCCGTCAGTCGATTGCTCTGGACAGGCTTTTTGCAGGTTTGACAGCGCAGGGTATCGGTATCTGGATTGGCTTTCAGACCTTCATCAATATTGGCGTGAACCTGGGCGCGTTGCCCACCAAAGGCTTGACACTGCCTTTGATGAGTTATGGCGGATCGGCGATTGTGATGAACCTGATTTCGCTGGCTGTTGTGCTCAGAATTGATTACGAGAACCGCTTGCTGATGAGAGGGGGCCGTGCATGACAGCGATGAATGTCACCAACGGTGTGCAATTTCCCGCAGGGTCACCCCACGGGAAATCAGCCCCCTCGGGGCGCAGCGCCTTGCACGAAGTGTTCTCGAAGAATGGCGACGCCAAAAGCCTGCGGGTTGCATTAGTCATGGCTGGCGGCACGGGGGGGCATATCTTCCCTGGCCTGGCTGTAGCAGAAGCCTTGCGCGATAAAGGCTGGCGTGTGCACTGGCTGGGCGGCAAGGGCAGCGCTGCCAGCCCGAGCATGGAAAGCCAGCTGGTACCGCCGCGCGGGTTTGCTTTTGAGACGATTGATTTTTCAGGCGTACGCGGCAAAGGCGTGGTGACGCTGGCTTTCTTGCCGTTGCGTTTGCTCAAGGCGTTTTGGCAAAGTATTCAGGTGCTGCGCCGTGTCAAGCCCAATGTTGTTATCGGTCTTGGCGGATACATCGCTTTTCCGGCTGGCATGATGGCTGTGTTGCTGGGCAAGCCCTTGGTGCTGCATGAGCAAAATTCGGTCGCCGGGATGGTTAATAAAATTTTGGCCCAGGTGGCAGACCGGGTGTTTACCGCTTTTCCCAATGTGCTCAAGAATGCACACTGGGTGGGCAATCCCTTGCGAACAGCATTCACGCAGCAGCCAGAACCTGCAGCGCGTTTTGCAGGAAGAAGCGGGCCACTGCGCCTGCTGGTGGTGGGCGGCAGTTTGGGCGCCAGGGCGCTAAATACCATCGTGCCGCAAGCTATTTCCTTGATCTCGAC
>Ga0105051_10008747_pt1 | contig 10184 bp, 15 predicted proteins | sample FRY02_FD_78383 | JGI IMG/M metagenome (GOLD analysis project Ga0105051, IMG submission 78383) | Freshwater microbial communities from Lake Fryxell liftoff mats and glacier meltwater in Antarctica - FRY-02 (megahit assembly) | ecosystem: Environmental > Aquatic > Freshwater > Ice > Glacier...
CACACACTCACACTCACACTCGCCATGCTCATGCTCGCCGCCACGGGGCGGGGGCAAGATGCAAAATATGCCAAGGGTGCAAACGACGCACTTGACGCCATCATGCTTCTGGACTTGGAGTTGAAGCTAACCGGAGAGAGGAAAAACTGGGGCGAAATGGCCGATGTGGTCAGGACGCGGTTGCAGTTGCCGGTGAAACAGAAAGTCGCTACGACGCGGGGGCAGACGAACGAACAAACGCATCTCAGCAATCTCGTTGCATCGGAAATTAAAAAAGGGACCATCCCCCTCGGTCTTGTTACCAATGTTCCGGCAGAAACCACCGTAAAAATTATCAAGGCGTATGCCGCCTCCGGTGAAATCTGCCGAGTGCTTGGGTTCCATTGTTGGGAGCAAATTGCAAGTTCGTCGAATGTCTTTTCGCTTCCCGGCCAAGGGAAAACGCGCAAATGCCGTATCTGCGGCAAGGTGGAAACACATAAAGGAGAGTGGAAATGAAGGATTGTAGCGGTCAAGAAATTGTACCTATTAAAAAAGTTTTGTCTATGCACCAAAACAGACATCCAAATTGCGACGGTACGGCATGGGGATGGATTGAAGGTTGCGACAAAAATATCTGTTGGTCAGACAACGAGCCATTCAACCGAAAAGCAGCAGGAACGTTTGTAAAAAGATACCATGAAATGCAGGAGAATCCAGCATGACCACCAAAAAACCACGGCGGTGCGGGGCGAGGAAGAAAAGCTACGAGGATCACTCTCCCTGTGTTTGCTTTCGTAAAAAAGGGCACAAGGGAGAATGTGAATGCTGGTGTGGCCATCGCTGGAAAGGAACACGCAAATGAACCCCAAGAGCCCGAAGCGGTGCGGGGCGGTAAAAAAATATCTGGTTGTCTGCTCGCCTCATATTTGCGGGCTACCAAAGGGACACAAGGGAAAACATAAATGCGCGATAACTCCATGCGGCTACCGCTGGCCAAGGAGGACACGCAAATGAACAAACGAAAGGCGCGGTGCGGGGCGAGGAAGCAGATATGGATTAGTTCTGGACAGTGGAAAATTATAACGTGCAATAGAAAAATTGGACACGCAGAATTGCACAAGGATGCTGAAGAAGGGAGTTTTTCATGGTACAACAAATGAACCCAACCGACGCCGAGATTGCCGAGAAGTTGGACGGGATGACAGCAGGTGGGATAAAAATCACGAAACAAAAAGACGAGGGCTGGATAAAGGTAAGCTACGGAAAATGGATGGAAGCTCCCACTCCTAACTTTGTCGCCCTCTGCCGCGCCGTTGTTGAGCGGGTGGATAGGCCCGCTACGGCGTGCGAAGTGTTTGATGCCGCAATTAAACGAACGGCAAACAGGTTTTCAGTAATTGGGAGTTTGACATGACCACTTTTTCAAAAACACCGCCGACGGAGCCGGGATGGTATTACTGGCGCAAAAATTCGACTTGTGTTTGGAAGCCTGTCGAGGTTTATGGGGATAAAGGCGATCTCTATATTGAAGAACTTGCTTTTCAAGAGGGGCGATGTATCGGGGTTAAAAGTTTTGGCGGCGAGTGGGGCGGTCGTATCCCGGAACCGGGGACGACGTGGACGGTGGAGGAATATCAACACTGGTTAGAGTTGCGCGAATACCGTAATGAAAAGGAGTGGGGAGATGTTTGGGATTTAAGGTAGGGAATTGGAAATCCTAATTATGGCATCGCGGCGGGCGCTGGGAGGAACAGGAAGGAGGCACGCAAATGACTTACTTCGACTTTATGCGTGAATGGGAACGTCGCAAACAGAAAGGGATGCTCGACCAGCCGGAAGCCGCGAAGGAATCTGTGTGGAGTTGGGTCTCATGGGCGTGGAACATCGCCACAACCGCCCGACACAGGAAGGAGCAGGTATGAGTCTTTGCAAATTACTGGTGCTCGACTTTACAGACCAAACCGGACGATTTGACGAACGCAACGAAGAACGATATGGCGTTATGGATTTGCAGTTTGGAATAGGCTACGCCGAAGGATTGATTGAGGACGGGTACAACACTGAACCATTTTACCAATTCAATCTTAAAAGATTTGCCAGATGGTGTTCGCAAAAACTACAGAAGGAGGCCAGCCATGAGCATTGACATCAAAGAGCGGATACGATTGATAATAGACCATATATGCAACGCGGACATCGGGGAATATGAAATACTCGCATCACTCCGTGCCCTTCTCGCCGACCTGGAAGCCGCCGAGGTGCAAACTGAAGCCGATCTTTATTATATGAAGGAGCCGCCACCCAAGCCCACGGGGGAGCAGTTGAAAGCCATCGGTAAGGTGCTGGATGGGGATGCGCCGAGGGAGTGCAAAGAAGGCGATATGATTTTGGCAGGTAACTCATGGATTATATGTGATGGTCGTATTGCGAGCCAAGAACATATCGGCAAACTCCGCTGGCACCTGAAGGACGCGCCTTTGAGGGCAGATGATAGGCACACGGCAAAATATCATTTCGCTGACGCGCCCAAGCCTTCGCAACCCGCCCAGATGATCTGCAACCACGCGGGGGAGTGCAAAATAAGTTGCCCTCGTCGCGGTGTCCACCCCTATCATTTACAATGCAAGGAGCCGAATCTTGCGGGAGAGGACTGTCCGTTCAAAGGCGCGGTCTGCGTCCCGTGGGTGGAGAAGGTAAAGCATTACAGCTGTGGAAAATGTGCGAGCAAAGGGCGATACGCTTGTTCTGAAACTTGTTTTGGGGATTGGGATGTGAGCGAAATGGCGTACTTCCGCCGCAACTGGACAGAGGCCAGACAACCGGAGCCAGCCGCGCCAGATAAAACCCATGAGGAATGCTTTGATTGTGCATTACAAGACCTTGATTTACATGGTAAATGCAAGGGTCACAAGCAGGGGCCGGTTTGTTGCCCGAACTTTGTATCCAGATGGGTCAGGCTGGAACATCATAACTTGGGCTTCCCGATACCCAAGGAGCCGGATGCCGAGCCGGGGCTGGTGAGTTGCCGTTGGAAACAGGACGATAGCGGGGATTGGTTCACGCGCTGTGGCGAAGGATGGACATTCACTGACGGTGGAGTTGCGGAAAACAGGATAAAGTTCTGCCCATATTGCGGGAAACCAATCGAGGCGGTTGAGTATAAAGAACCAATGGAGGAAATATGAAGTCCAAAACCGTCCCACAGTCCGCAAGTGTAACGAAAACATTACAAGTGTAAAGGAGGAGGATGTATGAAATCAAAGCGCATCGTCGTAATTTCTGATTTACAATGCGGTCATGTGGTAGGGTTGACCCCCCCCAAGTGGCAGTTGCGTCCTGTTGTTTCTACCGGCAAGCGCAACAAACACGTTCGTATTCTACAGGCATTATGGCATGAATATAAACGCATGTGTCGGGCCATAGGGTATGTAGATGTGTTAGTTGTCAACGCGGACTGCATTGATGGACAGGGCAAAAAGTCCGGTGGAACCGAGCAAATCACTACCGACCGTGGCGAGCAGTGTGAAATGGCTTGCGAGTGTATCAGGCGCATTAATTATGATAGAATAGTTATGACATACGGCACGGCTTACCATGTTAGTGCTGACGGGGAAGACTGGGAAAACCAAATTGCTCGTGAACTTAAAGCGAAGATTGGCTCGCATGAGTGGGTATCAGTCAACGGGTGTGTATTTGACTGCAAGCATTACATAGGTTCGTCCTCAATTCCCCACGGTGCGGCGACGGCCGTGTTAAAGGACAGGGTTTGGAACGTTCTTTGGGCGTTGCGCAAGGAGCAGCCTCTAGGAGACGTGATAGTGCGATCTCATGTTCACGGCTATATTCACGCTGATACTGCGGATTATGAAGTCCTTACCACTCCGTCTTTACAAGGCATGGGCTCGAAGTTCGGCGGTCGTATATGCTCCCGAACCGTAGACTTTGGAATGGCAGGGTGGGATGTGCGATCAAAACATGACAGGCAGTATTTCAAGCATATCGTCAAGATACCAGCCCAGAGAGCGAGGGTAACAACAATATGAAATTCAAAAGCTCATTCAAGATCAGGAAAGACCTGTGTGCTGAATTTGAGGCGCTGCCTCCAATACGTTCGAGCCGATGGACACCAGAGGCCGACGCCCTTCTTCTGAGATATTGGAGGAAAAAAAACCAATATGAATTTGCGGCAATGTTCGCAAGAAAGTTTTTCAAACTGTCAGTCAGGGCGTTGGAGCAACGATACCATAATCTCGATTGCAATATAGCTGCATCAGATATGCCGCAAAAATAAGTCCGAAACAGAAGAAACGAAAGGATGCCGCATGAGCAAAAAAAGTAAGACAAAATTATATCTGGCCGGACCCATGAGGGGGATAAAAGACTTTAATTTCCCTGCATTTCATGCGGCGACCAAGCAGTTACGCGCCAAAGGATATGATGTTTGGAGTCCTGCTGAACGTGATATAGCCGATGGATTTGACCCGACCAAAGATTCTGCGCGTCCAATGAAATTCTATATGAGCCACGATCTCGCCGCCGTATGTGAATGTGACGGAGTAATTGTATTGGATGGCTGGGAAAAATCTCAAGGTGCTTGTCTTGAAGTTCATGTTGCTCGTGCTGTCGGTATTCCTGTTAAAGATATGCAGCATCAACCAGCCAGCACATACCTTACGGTCTTACAAGAAGCTAATGCCCTTATTTACGGAGAACGCAATGCGTCTTATGGTTCGCCAAGCCAAGATTTTAAGAGAACAGCAGGTATGTGGACAGCTCTTTTACAGCTCAAACTCAAGGACGGCGAACGCATACGGATGCAGGATGTGGCTTGGATGATGATATGTCTAAAAGCAAGCCGTGCTCAACACAGTGATAAGCGTGATAATTATGTTGATGCTGCCGGATATGCTGGATGTGGTTGGCGTTGCATCGAAGAAAGGGGTTAATTATGCCATACATCAAACAATCAGAGCGAGAACAATTCGACAAACCGTTAAGGAGAACGATATGACTCCGTTGCAAATGGCGGCGCAGGAATGCCCGGAAATGCTTCAGAATGGCACGTGCAAGGGCAGGAAATGCGTGCTGGGAGGAAGGGAAACCTGTATGTTCTTTGAGAAATGCCTCCTTCCTATGGCGTCTTGGACTACAGACAACAAGCGGAGAGCCGATTTTATAGAGGCAGAAGTCCTATATTGGAGGACAAAAGCCTCCAAAACTGCCAAGAATGCCAAAAAGTCCACGCTAAAGTAGCCAACCGTTGTTTTCACCCCTCTCGCAACCCTATAAACATTGGGCTAAATGAGGGTGATTTTTGGGAATCTATACCGTAGCATTGGCAAGCAGCCCGACCCCGCCACGGGCAGCCTAGGCCCCTTCCTGAGGAGATCGACAAATGAACAGCCTGCTGAATGATTTTGATGCGGAGCAAGCAATTCTTGGGGCCATCCTGTTAGATTATCGCAGGGTGATGGAGCTGCTGGCTCTTAAGCATTTCGACGCAGACATGTTCGAGGCAAGGGCGCATCGAGTTATATTCAATACCATGCTGGTTATGCACAAGGCGGGGAAGTGCATAGACACCCTAACGCTTGAGAAACGATTGGACGACAAACACAATCTTGAGGATGCTGGCGGGGTAATATTTATAAATAAATTGGTTGACTGCATTCCAACCGTGGCTCATACTGAAGGTTATGTAGATATAGTTATAGAGAAATACAGGTTAAGATGCCTGAGGGATTGTTACTGCGACATGCAACGCGAAATGGAGGGCGGCTCAACATCTCAAGAGCTTATATCAAGCCTTATGTCTAACATGACTAAACACATTGATATTAAAGAAGGAAGCGACCCTGTTGCTCTTCACTCCAAGTCTTTGCAAGAGGCCGAGGACGCCAACATGCAAGGCAAACCTGCTGGCATACCATCGTTCCTCTCCGCGCTTACCGATACGATGGGATACTATATCCCCGAAACCATGTATCTGATAGCCGGAAGGCCGTCGGACGGCAAGTGTCTTGGTATGGGAACTAAAATATTAATGTTCGATGGAAGTCACAAAAAAGTAGAGGATATTATTTCGGGCGATAAATTAATGGGGCCTGATTCGTTGCCGCGCAACGTAGTGACAACCACCGTAGGGCGCGGCGAAATGTTTCAAGTGAAACCGCGCCGAGGACTGCCCTTCGTTTGCAACAGAGATCATGTTTTACCAATAATAATTTATGGCGAAAGAAGGGACCTTACAGTCAACGAATGTGTTTCCGCTTCGAAGAAGTTCAAAATTAAATCCAGACTATATAGGGTTGGGGTGGAATTCGCAGAGAAGAAGGTTCTTATAGACCCATACTGGCTTGGCGCGTGGCTTGGAGATGGAAGTTCGCATAGCGCGGGAATAACAAATATTGACTCAGAGATTATTCGGTATATTTACGATTACGCAAATTTGCTTGGGATGTTTATCACTAAAACGCAAAACAAAACGGACAAAATTCAGCCAGTGTTCACCTATAACATTGTGGGATATAAGAGAAAAAAAGACGGACAATTTATACCGCATAGTCATACGGAGAACAAGTTAAAGGAATTGCTCAAAAATTATAACCTACTTCGCAACAAGCATATTCCAAAAGACTATCTTATAAATTGCAGGAGCATAAGGCTTAGTCTGCTAGCCGGTTTAATAGATACTGACGGAAGTAAGTTGAAGCGCGGCAACTGCCGTATGGAGATATCGCAGTCTCGTAAGGTAATGGCAGATGACATTTGCTTTCTTGCGCGAAGTCTTGGGTTTTATGTAAATATATATTACAGGGAAAAGACGCGATCATATCGTCTGTATATTTCTGGAAATATAAGCGAAATTCCCGTTCTAATAAAACGCAAGCAAGCGCTCAAGCAGAAGTTTAGGAAAGACGTTTCTTTGACAGGGTTTGATATTGTGGATATAGGAAGAGACAATTATTACGGATTTACATTGCAAGAGGCGGACGGGTTATTCCTGCTTGAAGATTTTACTGTTTCTCATAACACGTCAATGGCGAGTGCTGAGGCGATTCATTCTTCTGTTATACTCAAAATCCCGACTGCTTTTGTTTCGATGGAGATGAGCGAGAAGCTTCTTAGAGAACAGATGGCGGGTTGTATAGCCAATGTGAGTTCATTCTCATTCCGTAGGGGGCTGTATAGTCCCGCACAAAGAACGAGAATGATTCAGGCGTTTGACTTGTTAAGTAAAGCGCCTCTGTTTATTAACGACGAACGAATGACAATAGAACAGACCGTGGCGTGGTTGTCAAACATGGTCTCGAAACATGGGATTCGTTTGGTGATTCTTGATTATATCCAACTCATTAAGGCGAGCAAGGGGACAGGGAATCTTGGCAGGACGGAACAGGTGATGAACTGGAGCGGAGACTTGAAGGCGTTCGGGAAGAAGGCTGGGATAACCATGATAGCGTTAAGCCAGTTGAGCAGGCAGGGAATCAAGTTGGAGAGCAATACGCCAGCCGCACCTATGCTTGAGAGCCTGCGGGATTCTGGCTCGCTCGAACAGGATAGCGACGTGGTATTGTTCATCTTCAAGAAACCCGGCGAGCCTATGGCAGATTTCTTCAGCGACAAGGACTGGCCGATGGAATGCTCAATCAGCAAGAATCGTATCGGGCCTACAGGCAGGATTCCTTTGTTATTCGTGAGGTCGAGACAAAGGTTTCAGGTTGGCGAAGGGCAAGAGTTTGACTGGACGAAACAGATGAGACCCACCGAGACACAAGGAGAATTAACATGAAGTTCTTAGCAATAATCGAAATCACTCCCGAAACAATGACTGTAACATTAGACGGAGCAAGCGTCATAGATACTCAAGGGTCAACACTTCCGCATAAAACTTGGGTTGATCTTTTCGCTGAATATCCCAAGCAATCTTTTGAGGAAGTTGTTAAAATGTGGGAAGAGATAACGTCTAATCGCGACGCCAGAGAGCGATTTACAAGGAATGGGAGTAGCAAAATATCTTAATTTTATCCTTGACATCGTAAGGAACAAGCGCTATATTTGCTTACAAGAAAGGAGGCGATTAAATGAGTGACACATTCGAGCACGAAGCAGACGCGTTCGGATGGGAAGGAGAATACGAAAACTACAAACAAAGGAGGATTAGTATGGCAGGAAAGAAAAAAGCAGAACGACTTCCGCAGGGCTTTTCACCATGCGGTATAGTCGAGTGGGCGTTCTTGGACGCGCCTCAGCCGCCGTTCGAAGGGAAAGGGGAGCCTAAGTACAAGCTCACGATTGCCCTTGACCCCGAAGACGGGAACGTGAAGAAATGGCAGGAGAGCATTGCTGCCCTTACGAAGTTCAAAGGAATGCCTTGGAAGGTGGACGAGGAAAGCGGCAAGCTCCACGTCACGTTCAAGACGCTTCGGCCTGTCAAGGTATATGATTCAGTTGGGAAGCCGCTTCCTGAAGGCAAGTGGCCGGGACGGGATTCAGTGGTTAGAGTAGCGTATGTGCCGAACGAGTTCGCCGGACTTGGGGGTGGAATCAACCTCTACCTGCAAGGAGTTCAGGTGATTGAAATGGTGGAGGGGTTTGGGACTTCAGTTAAGTTCCCCGTAGAAGAAGGGGCGTATGTTGGTGATGGCATCAGCAAGACTCCGGCGGCAGATGGCTCGGCACAAGGAGACGATGGCCCGTTCTAAGTGATATAATTCGGCAATTCGGCTATAGGCTAAACGAGGTTAGATGGGTTAGGCGGCCATGTGAACCGTCAGAAAATCTTATAGTCTGACAAACCGATTTTGCCCCCATTAAATTTGGACAAGACGCAGGATGCGGCATGAGTAAAAACGAACCAACTGGATTCCTGATTGGTTTCTTGTATTGGGGGCGTTCACCCGGACGAGGGACTCAACCCCGCCCGACAGCAAGCGATGAATGAGCATCGTTATCCGACAATTCATAGAAAATCCTCGCAAGTCGGACGAGGTGCATCCTGCGTAGTCCGAACGGAAAGGAGAATATGCTCAAGCCTTTGTATAACTTTATCGAAACAGACGGAGGGAAGTTTAGCCGGATAGTCGGAGAAGGTTCTTGGGGGGACTTCCAGAAATTCGATATGAGTAAGAAAAGGAGAACTATGAAAAAAGAAGCAAAACGCTACGACGGAATATGGGGAATAATGCGGGAAATGTGCAAGGGCATAAAAGCTGGTGATTGTATCATGGAGCATGAACCAGTCGAACTCCCCGATTCTTCTTGGCAAGGCTGGGAAGAATGGAGCAAACTTCTCGATCCCATGTTCGAGGCAAACAAGAAGAAGTCGGCGGTTGTCTGGTGCGTGGAGAACGGCCCGTTCCATAAGTACATTAAGAAACTCGGAAAGCAAAGGAGAAAGAAATGAAGACGAGAATTACGAAAACCGAGTTGAAGCGAGCACTTAAAAAAGCTACGTGGTGTGCCGTGCAACATACTGGCTGGCCGTGCGGGACGTGCTTTTTTGGGATGAGTAAAAGCCTGACCAACGCAGACTGGCAAGCGGTCTTGTTCTTTCGCGGGGATAACAAGCGGGAGGGTTTGAAAAACCTGCCGGACGACATCCAGGCGAGCTTGCGGAAAGTCTTGGAGATTGCTCGTAAAGTTAAATGACGCAAACAAACCAAAGGAGAAAAATGGGAGACCCAAGTTACAAACGCACAAGCGGGTATCGTAATTGGATTAACAGGAGGGGTTGGTTGCCTTTAGTTAGAAAAGGAATTGCCTCCTTCATTGATGGAAGCATGTATTTAATAAGAGACGACGGGTGGCGAAGAATCGTAAAAAAAGGAGAAAGCAAATGAGATTTACAAACAGCGCCGGAATACCGGCTCCCGTCTGCCGCGCCATCGAGTGGCAAACAACCAGCCATAACCCCGACTCGGATATTTCGTGTACGACCGCAATAGGCCCGCCATTACTGAGATGGCTCCGCAAGCGATACGAGAAGGACATCGTTCAGGACTATCGGCAGTTGCTATGGGTTCTGCACGGCTCCCTTATCCATCTCCTACTTGAGAAGTTTGGTGGAGTGGATGCCGAACTCGTAGAGAAGGAAGTCGGAACAAACATCGAGGATTGGGTGGTAAGCGCAAAGATTGATTACGTCAAGGAGGGCGATAGCCTCGTTGATTACAAGTACACCTCAGTCTGGGCAGCTAAGG
>Ga0105051_10008750_pt1 | contig 10183 bp, 5 predicted proteins | sample FRY02_FD_78383 | JGI IMG/M metagenome (GOLD analysis project Ga0105051, IMG submission 78383) | Freshwater microbial communities from Lake Fryxell liftoff mats and glacier meltwater in Antarctica - FRY-02 (megahit assembly) | ecosystem: Environmental > Aquatic > Freshwater > Ice > Glacier...
ATCATTTTCCCTTTTTCTTTTTTTTTATCAGGTCTTCATAAAGCTATTTTGTTATAGACTTTTTGTTTTGAGGAGTTTATCCATATTTTTAAAACTAAATTGCTTATATTTGCTCATTTATCTTTGTTCTGATTGTTCTAAATACACTACTCTCAGATTTTTGCATCTCAGTTATTTTTATTTTGCACGATGCAGTCTTTTTATGCAACGATATAAGGTTTCTTTAGCTTGAAATATATTTCTCCTCATTATAATAGTTAAGGACGTTGTTGTTTTCATTATTCGAATAGCAGTAGTTATAAATTACATTGCTTGGCTTTATAAGCAGTTTTCTGTTGATTATCTTTTATTCTTTGAGTAAATTATTTAAAGATTAATGCTTGAACAAATTCAAGTTTAAAAATTTGCCCTGACTCTTGTTACTATTCAATAATGTATTTTTTGACTTTACTATCTTTGGAGGAGATAAATGAAAAATCTTCTTGAAGACCATATTTTAAGGGTTAAAATCTAATGAGGATTGTCTCAGTTAATGCATATTTTTCTTAAGCCTTATCTGAGGCAAGTAACTTATACTTGTATTATCATTTTACTATAAAATTGCACTTCTTATTGGTATTTAAATATAAATTTAGTTGTTAAATCCTATTCGCTGCATATTTTGCCGGGTTAAGCTCTAATTTAGAGAATTCGAATTTTACTGAGCGATTGAATTGTTAGCGTTCACTTGAAAATTTGATGGTTAAATAACTAGATTTCGATTTTAAGAGGATTTACTTACTAAATTATATTATTGATGAATCCAAGGACCAAAATTTTGTTAATTTTCATCTCTTTGATCTTAGTTCTGCAAATCTGCATAAAGTGGATCATTAAAATGATCAAAAAATTTTAATTTACTCACAGATATATTTCTGCTCTTCTTTATTTTGAACTATTTCTTTTTTACCTTGTTACCCTTTTATCTTTTGATCTAAATATTTAAACAGTTTTCAGGATTTTAAGTCGTGAAGTTTTCTTTCTTCACTAGAATTTATTAATTCATTCCTATAAATATAAATTTTATCAGATGATCAGAATAAATATAACAAGCCGATGGAATCGAATAAAATTAAAGATTTATATAAGAGATAAATTCACCCAAAAATTTTAGAAAAGAACCCTTTTTTTCCTTACGGTTTGATTTTTTATTAGATTGCTTTCTTTTATTTGCTGTATTGCTCGTTTCCTGTCAATTAGTAGGCCCTTTCATAGCCTTTTTTAGCCTCTTTATAATTGCCCATTTCCTTTTAACTATCAGCAAGCCAAGCAATCGATATGACCTGCTTTCTATCGAGTTAAATTGCCTGATTGAAACATTTTTTCGCTTATTAATAATTCTTAATTCTGAAATATGCCGCCCCTTTGTTGTGATAATTAATTGCATTTTTTGGCTCAAGTTTGATTGCCTTGTTATGTTATTAAATTGCTTTTTCATATTATTTTACTTTGTAGTATCCAGCTCCTAAGTTTCTGTAATATGCAGGCACCAATGGTTCGATCTCGATAGCTTTTTTTGTCAACTAGATTTTTTAATGGTACTGCTACATTTTTCCTAAAGCTTTACCCTTTAGGTTAAAAAAGTCACTTGCCTAATCAATTGATAATCCTCTATCACAACATTAACTTAATTATTTCCACTTCTTAAGGTGCATAAGAGCATTTGCTTGCATTAGGTACTTTTCTTTAGTATTTGGCATTGTCAATGTTAGATCATATATTTAGTTATACTGTTTTTTTGCCTTAAAAACTTTCATTTTTGAAGCAATTTAACTGGTTGTTTTGACGATAATTGGTCTGCCATTTTAATAGTCTTCGAGCTCTATTTACATTTTTTGATAGGTTTTTTATATTTTAATTAAAAATGATTAAAGTCGCAAACAATATAAATAAAAAAATTTACATCATTTAAAAAAATTTTTTAATTAACTAAGCCTGAGCCTTAACTTCATACATGGAAATAGTTAAAAATTGAGACTTATTGTATTAAGGATTTTTCTTAATTGAAATATGATTTTCCCTATAGAAAATTAATGAATTAATGATGAATAGATAATAATTTTGGTTTAGTCAAGGTAAACCCGCTAAATGAGCAAGGTAATATAGAAAAACACAAAGTATACAATGCAAGTTATGAAAAGAAAGTATCAGTTACCACAAATATCATCAATCTTGATTAAGACAGGGATAACAAAATCATCATTTTTTCTTTTCAACATTATCTTTAATAAATATTATAAGCCTGATTCCTATTTAAATTCCAATTATAATTCCAATTTTATCATTAATTTGAATCATTTATCTTATAATTGATCTTAATGATCATCAATTATTTATTGATATTAATATTTCCGTAATTGATCGAATTTTATAAATTAAAAACATAAGTATAACTTCTTTGAATCGTATTTAAGCTTAATATTTGCAGCAAATAAATATGTCTAGGCCAGATTAAAACGCTCTTAAAAGCCAAGCAGACGAGTATCTACGAAAGCACAGAATAGTGGAATTAATGTAGGACCTGTGTTCGGATCTGTGTTATTAACAGCCTCAGAACATCAGTGAGTTTCTGATTTAGAGACTGAAACTGAAGCAAAAGCAAGGTATATTTTCTGGTTAACACAAGGCTTCAAAACGGGCATTTTCAGTCGATAATAAATTAGAAACATATTCGTACTGTTCGACCTCAAGCGATAAGGATTTATCGATAAGTAACGATGCAAGGAGGCCTTAAAAACATTGGCCAATAACTCATACCAATTTGAACAGGTAGATTTAGCTTCCCTTCCTTAAAAAATTGATGAAAGAGGATTCGTATCTCTATGCTAAAAAGTTCTCGGGGTTAAATGAACTCTATATTTTGTTTTTACTTATTTCCTTTGATTTAATTAACTTACCTTTAATTATCGGATTTTTTGAAAAATTACATAAATAATTAATGTATTTAAGCTTACGTTAGGGACATGACGATCATCATTGAAATAAGAACTGAGGAGAAAATACATATGAAAAAATAGCTATAATCCTCGATACAAATAATTTTTATGGCTATCTGAATATTTGTAATTTTAGTTCATTATATAATGTAAGCTTTCTAAGGTTGACTAAAATTAATTTGAAATGGGTCCTAAAAAGAAACTTAATCTTCAAATTGACTGCGAAGAGGTTTCCTAGATGGAAAAGAGTATTTATTCATAAATTGGAAACGATGGATTAAGATTCTTAAAGCAGGATATACAGATTACTTCTGAAGGTATTACAAACATATCGGGAAATATTGTCAGCAATCTCTTCCCTATAAATAAAAAAAATATCTCAATGACTGACAATATATTAGGAAAAGGAGCTGCATGTAGTGTCCAAGAAGGTTTCTATAAGCCTCTTGGAATCAAAGTGGCAATAAAAGTAATATCTACTTAAAATAGACGATAAACGTTTACGATCGGAACAAAAGACATCAAATAATGAATGATATAAAAATACTCTTAAAGAATCAAATAGAAGAAGAACAAAATGGATATAAATGCGATTTTATAGTCACTTTGTATGGAGCCTTTTTCGACGAGGGATCTGTCAAGATCATTCTTTAGCTCATGGATGTTGGTTCCCTGTAGAACATCGTAAAAATATACAATTTGTCTAAATAAAGACCAAAGATTGAATAATAAATTCTTGTCAAGATGGCGATTCAAATATTGTGTGGTCTTTCATATCTCCACAGCAACAATCAGTTGCACAGGGACATAAAACCAGCAAATATTTTAATAAATACCAAAGGTGAAGTAAAGCTCACAGATTTCGGCATATCAAAACAAGTCGAGTAGGATCATTAGTTCACAAAAACGTCAGTGGGTACCAGATCATACATGAGTCCATAAAGAATACGAGGAGGACAGTACGGATACAAAAGTGACATCTGGGGATTCGGACTCATAATGCATTAATTAGCATCTGGAGGGTCATTGTACAAGAATATGTCAGAGTTCGATATGATAAAACTGTTTTAACAGGGAGTTCACAGCTAAAATGTTTACTTGGAAAGTTATTCACCACAATTCAACGATTTTATTGCATGTTCTTTGGCAATCAATCAGAATTTCAGGTATAATGCTCTCTAATTGATGGTATTTGAATCTTTTATTGTAGGGTCATATCTGGATCATCAAGAATTTGTCAAAAAAGAATTCAATGACAATAAAAAATTGGTTATAAGAAGTCAGACTATCGATAATACCTTTAATTTAATCATGATTATTTTTCAAACTCTAAACGTATGAAATATTCAAATATCAAAGATAAATACACTTTTAATGACCATTCTTGTTATGAATTTTTGACTTTTTTACCATTTTTTTTTGATTGTCTAAAATTTGATAGGACCATTAATACCATACTCTATTCTAAAAATTGAATCTATTCAACAAGATTTATATGAAATAACCTTTCTATACGAATTCCTCTTAAATGAAGGTGAAATAAATCGGAAACCAGCTGTACATGTCAATAGTCTGAGTTTAGGGAACAATAGAAAAGTAGCTTGAATCGTATAAATTAGAGTTAAAAGAGCCTAGAAAACCATGAATTGTTATATTTTAAGGAGCTTAGAATTCAGTCACACTTTTCTTAGAAAAAGCTTCATTTTATTATTTTGGCAAAGGATGATTAAACTCCCAGACTTGTTTACTCTTAAAGGGAGAATAATGCCAACCAAAGTTTACTGTAAAATAGCTCTACTTCTCATGTTTATTTAAACTTCTATGAATGAAAGGATAACAAACAGGTTTAATGAAGGATGAATATTTTGTGGGAATACAAATCAGATTCTGTTTATCCTATAATTTGCTAATTTATATAAAAAAATACTCTTATGCCCATTTCAAGCATTCAGGGGAAAGTTAATTATCGCCAAAACCTCCCAATAGTTCTGAGAAAAAAATGTCAGGCTTTTATTCAAAAACTAATGATTTAATATCAGTCTTGACTATTTTAACAATGTTAGACCATTTGTTTTACTTTATTCTTCTTTTGAGGGACTGAAGTGGAAAAGGGTTTTTTTATACTGCGTATATTGTTACTTTCCTTTTAGTTGCTTTACTTGCTGAAATAATCCCTGGTATAAGAGCTCCTCTTCCTGAGCCTAAATAATAAACTATAATGTTTCGATTTGTTATATTGATCTTTTGAAAAGCTAATAATATTGCCACAGCATATTACTCATATTTTGGTGCATCATATTAGAATATCGAGTAGGTTTATGACTATAAATTATCTGCATAAGGTTGAAGAGGATGCTGTAAAATTTCATATAAACCTCGTGCTGAAATCTATCTTTTGCTGCTCTAAAATTAAATAATTAGTACTTTTTTGGCCATAATTTGAAATAAATGGTTCACGTATCTGAAAAAATCAATACTTTCAAATTAAGAATTTTGTCCTTCTTGAGTGGACATTGAATACAAAAATCCAGCCTTAAGTTTAAAAAACTAAAAGGTTAAGTTTTAAAGGACTAAAGGCAAAACAGGATTTCCCTTGTTATTCATTACGTAACATTCTTTGGAAAAGCTTAAGAAATCAATCCTCTATGCCATCCATTTGGAAATCATCTTAATTATTAAATAAATACATTTCTCGGAGGTATGTTTGCAGTAAATTCAAGGATTAAAGAGATATGAACTTTCGAATTGAGATTTTTCCTAAACTGTATAAACTTTTCCCATTAGATATCATTCGTGAGCCTGATTTTAATAATGATTCCTAATTTGGCCTTAAAAATATTTTCTTCCAACTTAGTAAATAAATAAATACTTTATTCAAGATTTGGCACAAGACTTATTCTGATCGAAAAGGTATTGTTAAGCATTTAATTCCTAAATATCCACAGTATTAAATCAAAAATTGTATGTATCGTTATAATTGGTTCTTTTATTACAAGTATTCGAATGATTTATAATTTATCCATGGGCTAATGTGGGGAAACTGTGATGAAGTGAAACTCATATCAGAGACAATAAAACATTGATCCAAATCGAATTACTGCTACTTTTATGATTTAAGATCGGTTAGAGACCACTTTTTTAGATATTAGTCAGAAAAAATATTACAGATAAAAATCTAATGACCTAAATTGATTCCATTGGATACCTGCCTTGATAGTTTATAAAAAAATTCTTTCATAGTCTTACCTTTTGTCCACTTATGTGCAAATACCTGACTTTGAAGTATACGGATAATCTTCACATGTAAATACCATTTTTCTTTAATTAGACTTCTAATATATATTCAACACTTTATTTAAAATTCACCCCTTTATTTATGCATATAAGAAATCTTCAATTAATTTTTAGCTAATAATTTATATTCAATTTATTTGGCATTTTAAATTTAATGCCACTTTTTTACAATTATTAAATTATAATGTGTATTATTTTGTTTACATCATAGAACCCAATATTGTCGTATCCATTATGCCGGGTAGTCTTCGGGTTTAGGTTTACGAGCAAAGCATACCACTGCACTGTTTTAAGGCAGTTTCTATTGCGCATCAGCTAAAAAGTCAATCACTTTCCCTGGGTATAGCTTTTGGACATAATCTGCATTATTTATTGTCATTTCAAGCCAAAAGTCAAATCTTACAATAAATTTGTTAATGATTTCAAAGTTTTATTTGAGTGCATTATAAACTGGTTGAAGAAGATCGCCCTCCCAAATCATGACAGAACTGTTGTAGCCCTCTTTGTGATTCTTTTAGCAAGCAAGATCTCCAGTTCTTAAAGTAGCAAATTGTCCCTCGTATTGGAAAAGCTAGTCCAAGTTTCCAGTGATTACCATGTCAAGATCAATGTAAAACTTTTTTCCTTAAATTTTGGAGTTGAAAAGGGTTACTTTTCCCCACCATTTTTTCCACCCTTATTAAAGTGGTTAAACCTTAATATTCTGATCAAGACCAGAGCCATCTTAAGTGAAACAGTAAAATGTAATGTCCCAGGTGGTGTTCCTTTTGATTCCAGCATAAAGCTTGTTGACGTAATCTGCAGGATACCTTGTGCCCCATTTCACTGATAAGACACTGATTTTTTTTTATTTCGTATACTATTCTGCAGGAGGGGTCCAAGGCTGAATCTCGAGTGGCTTAAATCCCTCGTAATCTTAGTTGACTTTTTTCCTTGTGTACTCTAAAATTCGACTCCATGTGTAACTTATGGCCTCCTACTTTTTTCCGAGCTGTCTCATTATATCTGTGAAATTAATTATTGCTTATGATTATTATGGTTTGAGTTACAGTGATTTCTGACAGTATTAAAATCCTTTCTAAAATTGGTTCATTTGAACGTACATCACAGCCAAATTCGTATGGGCATCAACGTAAGCGTTGAATGAATTGAGCTTTCCAGAGAAAACAATTTGATCCTTGTCCAGATAATCCTTTGGATCCTTATGAGGAGATAGTTCAAGTACTTTTTAATAGTGCTCACTGGCTGCTTTATAGTTCTTTTTTTGAGCCTATAAATTACCCAAGTTCATATAAACATTGCTAAATACAAACTTTTTCTCAATTAAATTTTTAGCCTTAATAAGATGGTCTTCGGCTTTATCAAGCTGACTTGCTTGAAGGCAAAATGATCCAAAACGATTATGATTATATCCGACAAATAAATCTTTGTCAATATTGCACAATTCTTCGAATTACTTGTCTGAAGCATTTTCCCGATTGTTTCGGAAAATATTTTTGAGAAGTCTGTGCCTTTTTTTGGCTTTTTAAGTTAGTTCTTATTATTCATGATGAACTTATATTTATGGCTCCATTGCTACTTTCTATCCTTTAAATGATATAAATAAATTTGTCAGCTTTACATTTGACTAAAAATTAATAAAAAATTAAATTTTTTATTTTAATTATTTCACAGCTTATGACAAATTTAATTCAGCATATATATTGAAAATTTATATTAAAAAAGTTAAAATATATCTCATAAAAGGTATTTTGTGATCGAAGTTTAACTCAATATCTGTAGTCTTCTTTCTTAAAGGGTCCTTCTTGACCAACACCAATGTATTCAGTCTGATCGTTTTCCAAAATTGTAAGTTTAGCATTGAAGCTTTTCAAGTAAAGTCTGGCAACTTTCTATTCCAAAATCTTTGGTAGCTTGTACACTCCATTTTTATATTTATTGGTGGTGATGTTCTCCCAGAGTTAAAGTTGGGCCAAAGTTTGGTTGGTGAATGAGACTGACATAACGAATGAAGGATGTCCAGTGGCACAACCTAAGTTCATTAAACGTCCTGAAATTAAATAAAAATATACCTTCAGCTAAAATGATTACTGATCTTCCAGTCTCAAATGTGAATTTATCAACTTGAGGTTTTATGTTAGTTCTTACGATTCCCGGCCATTTCTTTAATGCTTCATATTCGATCTAGTTATCAAAATGTCTGATGTTACTAATAATAGCGTTATTTTTCATTTTGACATATGATGAGCCTTAATGATGTTTTTATTTTCAGTGGGTGTAACAAAAATATTCATTTTATCGATGACTTCATCAATTACAACGACTTCGTATTCTTCCATACAGGCTTGAAGGGCACAGATTGGGTCAACTTCAGCAATATAAACTCTGGCACCAGCCCTCTCATTGATTGGGCACATCCTTTTCCGACATCTCCGTAACCAAAGATTAAAACTTTTTACCACTGATCATTACATCTGTGGCTCTGTTAAGAACATCGACCGAAGAGTGTTTACATCCGTAAATATTATCGAATTTTGACTTGGTAACGCTGTCACTAACGTTGATGAAGGGACAAAGTAATTTTCCTTCAGCTTCAAGTTAGTAAAGTCTTGCGACTCCAGTAGTAGTTTCCTCTGAAACTCCTCTTAAATCTTTAGTGAGTTTACTGAAATAATCTTTGTCTGTTTTAAGACAATCGTTAATTGTCTTAAAAAGATAGTATTCGTCTTCTGATTCGCCTCTGGCTGGTTCTACGAGTTATCCAGTTTGTTTGTATTATTTTTCTTTATCAAGTCCATAGATACACAATAAAGAAACATCTCTTCCGTCATCTACGATAAGTTCAGGTCCTCTTCAATCACCCCATGAAAGACAATCGACAGTGAGGTTCCAATACTCCTCAAGAGTTTATCCTTTCCAAGCAAAAACTTTTACGGTATCGGCTTGAGCGATTGCTAAGGCGGCGTGGTCTTGAGTTGAGAAAATATTGCAACTGCACCATCTGACTTGGGCTCCCAAAGTATGGAGAGTTCAAATTAAAACAGCTGTTTGTACTGTCATGTGGAGTGATCCTGAAATTCTAGCTCCATTAAATGGCTTTTTAGGACCGAATTATTCTCTCAATTGCATGAGGCCTGGCATTTCTATATCTGCTAGGTCCATTTATTTTCTTCCCCATTCGTGAAGAGAAAGGTCTTTAACTTTAGATTCCATCGACAAAGATATAATTAATATAACCGATTAATATCTAGTCAAAATTAATAAAACATAATCCTTTTGATTAATAATGAATCTCTTTATTTTTCATAGATTTATTTATATTTAAAATCTTCAATTGAAAAGAACTTTTGAAGTTTCTTATTAGAAAATTTAATTAAAATGACACTTCTCAAAGATATGATTGAAAAACAGTTTGTTTGAATATATACCTAGCATTTAGGCGATTTTATTATCCTGAAAGATTCTCTTAAATCTAATATTTCAATTTGTTAATTACAAAATTCTATTAACAACAGCCGGATAAAGTACTGTCGAGTTCAAGTAATTATTCCAAGCAACATTCCTTGATTGAACAATCGACTTGATTTTTTTCAATAGAGTAACCATATTTTTTATGTTTTCTGAGTTTTCTGAATTGTGTCGGTAACCCATAAAGCTTTCAATAAAGCTTTAAATTTCCTTTGTTTCCAAGAGCTTTATTATCTCTGCCTATTCAAAGGACAGTATCAATGATGTTAAGCCGCTAAAATAACTAAAAAGGTACTTGAATGAAGATAAAGTCAGTTAACTTTTTTATTGACTTTTAAGGCCTTCACTTACTAGTTTCAGCAAGGAGCCTTCTGACAACAAATTCATTTTTGACTACTACAGACTAAGTTGCGACAATCGACCGAACATTCTGGAGAAGTTTAACA
>Ga0105051_10008754_pt1 | contig 10179 bp, 2 predicted proteins | sample FRY02_FD_78383 | JGI IMG/M metagenome (GOLD analysis project Ga0105051, IMG submission 78383) | Freshwater microbial communities from Lake Fryxell liftoff mats and glacier meltwater in Antarctica - FRY-02 (megahit assembly) | ecosystem: Environmental > Aquatic > Freshwater > Ice > Glacier...
ATAATGGAATACGTGGACAACGGAGATCTATTCTAGAAAATAACATAGCATTAAAATTCAAAGCGTTTCCTGCCTGAAAATGAAATTTGGTCAATTTTCATATAAATTACTCAATCACTAAAAGTTTTACATTCTTTGTAAATTTTGCACCGAGATTTAAAATCAGCGAATGTATTTCTTTCTAAATCAGGATAAGGTAATAATGCATTGAAAATAATTTATCGATGTTCGATTAATATAAAATAAAAAATAATTTAATTAATATAAATATTGATAAAATAACAAGCCATAAAGCTGTAAGTTTAAATTAAAAAAATTAGTGAAATTGGGTGACATGAACGTATCAAAACTAGCTAAAAAAGGAATGTTGATGACTTAGACTGGGACCCCTTATTACGCTAGTCCTGAAGTGTGGAAAGATTAGCCTTACGACAATAAAAGTGACACTTGGAGTTTAGGGTGCGTGGTTTACGAAATGTGTGCGCTAAAACCTCCCTTCAGGGCTGATGACATGGAAGGCCTTTTCAACAAAGTTACCTAAGGGTTAGTTAACTTTATCTTACTATTATTATGAAGAGTCTACCCTAGAATTCCCAATCAGTATTCTCAAGAATTGAACACTATAATTTCGTAGCTTTTGAAAGTCAACCCGCTAAACAGACCCAGTTGTGAAAAAATATTGTAAATGGTTGGCAATAAAATCGATGACACGCATTTTAGCTAGTTGGACGAGCAAAATAACCTCCTTAGTACAATTAGGTATATAGTATAAAATCAAAGGCTCATTTGGGATTTCTATTTTTGAAATTCAAATAAGCAAAAATAGTTATTTATTCGTTCGAAAATTATTATATTTTTTTGTTTTAACTTTTTATCATATTTTTTGTTTTTAAATATTTATAAATTAATATGAATTTTTATTATTTAGAGTTCCAAAGAATCTACACTTTTTAACTGATAAATTACCAAAGTCAAATTACTCTATCATTAAAGAAAATAGAATAGATAAATCAGATTATTTTCCCAAACAAGTAAAATCTGAAGAAAATATAAAGTTCCCTCAACTAAACAATGTTCAAGTATAAAATAATTTTATTTTTTAACATAAAAATTTAATAAAAAGAATCTGAGTTTAGAATCTAAAAACAAAATATAACATAAATAAGGCCTATCTTCTCAATTAAATCTTTAAAATTAGTTAAAAGTGAGTAATCAAAAACTAGAAAATATTTTATAAAATAAAATTGAATATAAAAATAAAAAAAAATAGAAAGAAAAAGAAAAAGAAAATATTTCTAAAGATGAGGTAATTTTAACTTTTTAATTATAAAATGATAAAAAATTTATTTAAATTAAATATAATCTAAAGAGATTATTTGTTGTAAATGACCTTTAAATAATATATGGCTCCAAAAAACCTATAAAAATAAAACCTCTTTCTCCGAAAGTAGTCATGAAATTAATGAAAGAAAATAGATCACCTAGTCCTAACATCCAAAATTATTAGAAGCTAAAACCCATTAAAAAATTAAAAATTAAAAAATAATGATAATCAAATAAACTTAAAATTTTTTTTATAATATTTTAAATTTATATAATTTAATTTATTCGAGTTAAAAATTAATTAGATAAATTGATATTTAAAATGAGTTTCATTTTCTAGCTGACCCAGATTCGCAAATTAATCTTTTATTTAAAGCTTCGATAAGAGCAAAGAGTAAAACGAAAAGTGTTAAATGTTCGTTTAATCTGAAAATCTAAAAATATACTTGGACTATAATTTGATGTAGTTTTCACTTGACTCTCTTATAGAGTCGATTTGAGCGTCTCTGTCTCGGATGGTTGATGTTAGACTTTCAATTTCCGACTAGAGTTTCCCAAGTTGAACCAATTCAGCTCTCATCTAATTATTTTGGTTCTCGTATTCTTGATTTTTATAATGCACCAAATTAATCTCCTTTTAATATTTTTAGAAAATTAATGTAATTATTATTTTATTTAAAGTGGAAATTAGCAGTTTAGTGATTAAATTATGTACTTTATTTTTATGTTAAATTTAATTGATATTCCTCTCCAGTTCATGTTTCAATTACTTGATTAAATTTTCTTAGTCGTTGCATTAAAAAGTCAATTTTGAAAGAGAAGTATTTTTTTACATAAGCGATTAAATCTCAATTTCCAATTATTAAATTTCAGCCTCTTGTTCTTTGTATAATGATATAAATCTTTTTAGTAAGGTTAATATTTATAAATATTCTTTAAAATTAAAGTAATTATTATTTAGATAATTTATTTAACCTTTAGAGTTCTAATTTGCAATGATTTAATTATTCATTTTCATTGATGTAATCGATTAATAGTCTGTTTAATCTCTGGATCTCGTTAACTAGTAGATCAAGTTGATTTTCATACTCTTTACACTGATTCTAAAATGGTTTAAATTTAATGACTTGAGAATTAAGGCTCTCATTTTCGTCTAATTTTTCTATTTTAATTATTTAAATTTCATATTAATGCTATCAAATTTATTTATAATATATTACATTAAAGTTATTCTTAAACTTAAGACAATTCTTAAGTTAAACCCATTAACTTTTAACTTTAATTTTGCAAACTCTATTACTATTGTTGGATCAAATGAGTTTACTGTAAAATGAAAACTTAGTTTTCTTAAAGTTTATCTTTTTACTAGCCAGATTCATTAACTAAATTTTGAATCTTCTCATCTAAAAATTAGTGATTTCTTCCTTCAATAGACTAAATAATTTAATCATAATAAAATTTAATTTTTTAATAAAAAATAGGTTAGTTTAAAAAAATAATAAATAATGTATAACCTTAAACTAATTGAACTCTAATTCAAGATCATTTAGTTTTTAGAAAATTTCAAAGTTATCCTACTTCTTTTGTTTGAGTTAAGTTTGTGCCAACTCTATTTCTCCTTGAAGCTATTCTTGTTTTAATTCAAAATTTATATTTTTATCTTCTTCTTATAATAATGCCTATTGAGTTGATTGAAGTAGGATGGCAGTTTTTTCCAATTACAAGTTTTAATCAAGTAAAATACCGTTAATTTTATTTAGATCTGAAGAAGTGTTTTTAAGTTTTACTTCCTGCTCGTAGTAATGTGTTTGAATTGTTAATAAGTGTTCTTTTTCCCTTTTTAATTTTTGTAGTTATTGCTCAAAATCCATTATACAAGAATCCTTCTTCGTTATTTACACAAAATTATCTTTTTAGCAATTAGAATTCTGAATTTCTAATTCCCTATGTTGGTATTTGAGATTTTCTAACTCCTGATTCTTTTTCTCAAGATTATCTATTTTAGAATCGATTTCAAAGTGCAAACATTAAATAACTTACTCTTTTTCTACCAATTTGTCTTCCAATCTTCGTAAAACAATTATTTAATATTATTGTTCTTTTGATTATTAATGCAAAATCTTAATTTCATCCTGATAAATATGACGCGTTTCTTTTTCTTTTTGAGTTTCAGAATACAAAAGTTGCTTTTCTGAAGAATGTTTTTAACTTAATTCCCTATTGGAATTATATTTAATAGATAAATATTATAATAATTATTATACTTAATATCACGATTTAACTGAGCCTAAGAAGATGTATGGAGAGTGATTTTCTGTTATTCTAATTCTTAATCTTTTTTTAATCTTAATTGTGTCATTCCATCTTATAAGTCTCTATTTTCTTATTCAAATTTCTATATTTTAAATCTAATTTAATATTTATCTAAATTATTAAATAAATATAAGGTCTTTTAAAATTTGATAATGATTTACCTTAGAGAGCTGTTTTCCTCTTTAATTCTATTGATTTCATCTTAAAATCTGGTCTCCTTTTCCAAACTATACTGATTCTTTTGACTTAACTAATCTTCTAAAATAATTTTGTAGTTTTCTAATTCCTAAACTCTCAGCTAAAAGTGAAGGTTTTCTTTTTTAAATTTAGAAATTTCTTAGATTTATTAAGAAACAAAGTCTTCAGTTTTGTTTCGAAATTATTCTTTTTAAGGAGAATGTGTTGAAAAAGTTTATCCATTTTGATCATTTTATCCAATTTTTTCACCGATTAAATTTCTTTCACCATTTTAATTCCTATCAATTTTTCCTTAATCGAAAGACTCATTGGCCAAGAATTTTCTTGTAAAATTCAAATTGTCAAATAACTTATTATTTGTAAGTTGGCTATATTTATCATAATACTAGTGATCCTCTTAAAGGTTTTCATTGCTTTGACAGCCTTAATAATTCTATTTTTCACTCATAATCTTTTATTTTATAATATTATAAATTGTTATATTTTTATATTATATTTATTATACTTATGATTATATTTAATCATTTGTTATTAAATTATTCTATTTATTCGTGTATTAATAAAATAATTTTTATAAAAAATTATCATAATTAGTCGATATTCAAAATTTCTTTTTGTGGACTCATTCCACGATACTCTTAATGAAAATTCTCATTATTACTATTCTTTTCTGGTTTCTTATTTTTATTGGCTTTAAAATAAATTAACCCTTGTCCATTATAATTGAGATCTAAATTTAATATTAGTTAATAAACATAATAAAATATCATAATAGTTAAATAAAATATTTTTGTATGTACTAATTGTATCGATGATTACTTATAGGTAAGATCCAATAATATGGATTAATTCCAAATATCATTTTTAGATTATACAATAATGTTTAATCGTAAGGACTTGAATTGTAATTATATGATAACATCTCCCTGAATTCTATGGTTGTTAGAGATTTGTAAATCAAGCTATTAAATAATTAAACTGAAAACATTAAAATAAAATTGATGTTTTTGACTAATAATTATAACAGATATTATACTTTAAATCGAATAAATAGAAAAGAGAAATAGCCAAGGATATTAGTAGAATAAGAGAATAAGCAAATATTATATAAACGCATTTATAAATAATTTCCTATAAATAAGAATATATTACAGAACAGTTGTTGATAACTCCAATGAATTTCGGTTGAATGGTGCGAAATATCTGAGTCAAAATTGAAAAAGAGTATAAAGCAGGAAGTATTTTAATTTATAAAACCCAATTAGCTGTTAATAATCGAACACTAATGATAATTTATGTAAATGATGGTTTATTTTCAGCAAGCATATACTGCAGACTGAAGAGTAGAGGCACCTATCTGGCCGAGTGTAAAACAAATATCTTGTAGGCCTCTTACTGCTTGCCGAACCTAGATTTCCCTTGGAACCCTCTTTAGTTTTTTGTTTCCACGAATTCACCAGGACTGTCTGCACCACCTTTATTTTGCTGTCGCAGGCGGTTTGAGACGCGCCGGCGAAGTCCATTTTTCGCATCTAGTAAAGTTTATTTTCTTCCAACTCTGGACCTCGCAGTAAGTCTGGAATCTGGCCTGGTTCGCTGGACGATTTACGGAGTAGTGACCTTAGCATCAAAAATATAAACTATTTGGAAAATAGCTGGCTAAATATTTTTATAGGTGGAAAGTCACAAATATTATAGCTAGATTCTAGTAGTCATTTATTTTAAAGTTATCTTTGGAAATTAGGGAATTAATTTTTATGTTTCTGGCTTGTTTTGGAATTAAATTAAACTATTTTATATACTTTTACATTTAGATAAGTATAATCACAAGTTAGGACTAATAATATCACGATTCTTAAGGAACTAAGTCCTGAAATTTTATATCTCAATATTAAATATTTTGGTGCTATCCATCATTTAAAATATAATTTTAAAAATAGAGGAATTAAGCAAATATTTATTTAAATTTCTTTTAACATAAACTTTTAATTTTATTAAATTTAGAGCTTAAAAAGTATGTTATATTAGTTTAAAAATATTATTAAAACTTTTATTTCCTTAATACTAATTAATTTAAAAATTACTCTTTAAAAATTTGACGATTAATTTTATATGAGATTAATTTTTTATTATGAAAATCTGACACTGTGTAATTTAGAATTTAAGGATTTTCTATATTTTGACCGACAGGTAAAAGAACTTCATCGGTAATCATATTATATAAATAAAATAATAGATTGTAAATTTGAAAATATTATATAATACTTAAATTATGATAAAGTTTAAAATCATTCTAGCATGGCTATTTTTTATTAGTTATTCTCTTCTTTAACCTCAAATTCTTGTTACTAAAGCTATTATTATTCCTTGATTTAAAACTGTTTTTAATTTTGCAATTTTTCTAAATTATTTGGTGGCTAAATTTCTTTTATTTCTTGCTAATATTTTAGTAATTCTTGCTCAATTCCTTCTTCATTCTCGACTTAGTATTCTTTATAAAGTGAATTTATTTGTTATTATTATTCTTTGTTGACTTTTAAATCCATAAAAACATCAATATCTATTGATTATTAAATATTTTTGATTAAATTGTTTGTTTCTTTTAAAACCTAGTTTAATTATTTATCTTAGACTGCCATATCTATGTCTAAAATAGACTTCTGAATAAAAATGGATTTAGATTGAATCAGAGAACATTGAGTTTGAAACAACTATTTTCTTTGTATTATGATCCTTTTAAATTAAATAATATAGTTTTATTATATATTTAAATATTAAATAGTTTCTGGAATAAAATTACTTAGCTCTTTCTTTTTAATTTTCCTTAATCATCCCTTTAATCTATTTATCGCAAATTTCTATTTATTTTTCTAATTCTCTTCGTTTTACAACCAACTAATCCCTAAAATCCCTTAACTTAGAAATTGTAAGTTCTTCTTCAGTTGGTACTTTTATGTTTGATTAATGAATATTCTGCTTTGAAAAACATTAATTTATAAAATTACCCATTTATATTAATTAAAAATTAAATTATAATAACTGATTTATGGAACCGTAAAATTCCACACCTATGAAGCTAAAACTGCAAACAGAAATTTCCAATAAGTTTGATCCGCAAACATTAATTTAGAAAAGGTTGTTTTATATTTAGTAGAAATCAGTTTGGATACTTTAACTAGTCAATTCCTTTAGTAATAGGAGATGAGTTTTACAGCAAATCCAAAATATGTAATTAAATCTATTTCTATGCCATAAATATAATTAATGACTAAAATGTTAAATATATTTTTATCAATGAAATAAAAGTTGAGAAAGACAGTAATAACCGACCTATAATTCCAAAACGTAACATATTTGTTTCTCCATCATAAACTGGTTAAATTCGCAGTTCTTACTTTTCAATGTTGGGTTTCACCTCAATAGGAGACCGCTATTTAGACGCCCAGAAAATGTAAAGCTAGTATTTAATGAAACTTGAAATGGGGGTGGTGAACAAGAGTGCTTTCATTAATTCCGGTAACAAGCCCATTCCGTATAAAATCCTAATTTCAGGGTGGGGTTGCCTTACGAATACAAATCAGACTCTAAAAAGTTGATTCGAAAAGAGATTCGAGACTCCTCTACTCAGAAAGTGCTCACTTAACCTCCCAACATCCTGACTTCCCCCACTCTCCACAAGTACCCTCTGCACTACCAGCACCTCCAGGACGAGTACGACAGATAAAGACTCCAGAAACTTAAGCAAATTCAGCTTAATTAGTTTATTTTGAAAAATAAATCGCCTTTCAAAGTTTCCAAACAGGCCAGGGAATTCAACCCTATTCAAGATGTGTTTGGTGACATCAATGACAAAGGTGAACGTTACTAAAAAATAGCTAGGAAATAGAAACTAGATTTCAATGGAGTCACTGTTTAAGAGACCAGTAAAATGTAGTCTGAATTAGCATTGAATAATGCAGGAATCAAAGGGGATAAAAATAATCCTCTGGTTCAAAGTCTGGTTAAAACCAGCGATGAAAAAACTATTTATTTTCACGAAAAGGAAGTAAATAATCGGGAGCCTTTTAGGTGCTCATCCCCCGCAAAAGCGGGCTACAACAAAAGCATCGGCAAATACCCAGAGTATATCAGCGACCCTATTAAAAAAAGAGTCCGATAAATAAACCAAGACTAGTTGGTGCCCTTCAGGTACAACCAACCGAACCCCGTTAAATAATTAGACTGGAACGATCCGCGATGGTGAAGTCGAAACCCACTCCCTCCATCGCTTGCAGCTCCTTGAACCTGAGGTCGTTGAACCTGTCGTGATTTTTAATTAGTAATTATTTAAAAAATGTCATTGAAACGCTTATTCGTAAAACACTATGTAAGGGATTATCTGCTGTACTTTTTGATGTGATACGGTTTGCAATTTATGGTCTTCGAATATGTACCACTTTTAAATTAATAATTTGGGTATTTTAATTACCAAATTTTAACGATAGGTTGCTGCTATTATGTTAGTATTTATTGTAGTAAGATTTCTATATCCAATTACTGCTTTTAATTAATATTTTAAGGGTTTTTCTTGTTAAAAGTTTAAATAACTAAGTATAGATAATATTTTATTTTTATATTTTAAGAATCTTATTTATTATTTAAATTTATTATTTATTTATGATAAGAAAATTATTTTTTTACTATAATATATTTTGAATGGATAGAATTATAATTACTTATTTATTACTATACTGAATTATATATTTGGCTAAATAAAATTTTTATCTTTATTTTACCCAAACCTAAAAATTAGATATTCAGATGGCTTTACAAACCTTACTGTTTTAATTTTTTCTTCAAGATTACATTTTTTGCATTTTTTCTTATTCTTAGTGGTTATCCTTTCATTAGTCATTTAACTCCTAACTTATTCATCCAAAAAGTAATTATTCAAAAATTATTCTATACTCCGGTTTACTAAATCAGTTTTGATATTGAATATTTTTTAGTTTGAATCAGATTTTGAGTGATTATTACAGTAAAGACACAAGTATTATTTAATGATCTGATTTTCGAATAATTTTTCAATTATCTGTTAGTTATTATTTCTTGAAATAAAAATGTAAAAAATTAATTGAAAAGTTGGTGATGATATATAATTACTTTTGATTATTGAGAACTACAATATCCTATTAATTAGTGTACCTTATAGTCTCTTCTTGCACTTTTTCCATTAAATGAATCAAAAACTAATAAGAATCTTCCTCGGCTGGTAAAATATTTTTCAAATAGGATTTCATCTGAATTGGATTATAACTTTACTGATTTTTAATTCCTTTCATATTTTCAAGTGTTTAATTTATCATTTCGCAAACCTATTAATGCATTTATCTACCTATTGTTTCTGATTTTGAATCCTGTATTATTTACTCAAAAAATAAATAACCAAATCTTCAATTGAAAAAAGACATTGAAGTGAGGAGTTGAGAAAAGAGTAGTTTTATTCATTGTAGAGCCCGACTGTGGGGACAAGGTAAAATATATTGTGACTGTCATAATTTTACAGTTGAATCAAAGGTCCTCCCGAATACAGTTTTATCAAAAGACTCCAAATTGTTAAATTCACACTTACCTTATTGGTTAAATAAAAAATAATTTATTGATTCTTATTCAAAATTATTTGCAAAAATATATTTCAATATTGATCATTTCAAATATTTATTTATGGATAAAACATTAAAATTGTTTTTCAATTTAATTTGAATTATAGTTAATAGGAAATTACATAATCTTCATCTTCAAGAAGATATATCAAAGGATCATCGTTTTTAATTTATAGCTAAGAATTATCTATAGGATCCATCTGATCATTTTTCATTTATAAATAATCTGTATATTTGTTAGCCCATTCTATATTTATAATAATGTTTTTATCTTCTTTCAACAGGAACAACTTTTAAATGATTTTTTATTCAATTAATTAATGATGCGGTTATTTGATTATTTTTTCGTAAAAGAAGTTTGCCATTTTTTATTGTTTTTAAGATTTGAGGTTAGATTGCAAATTAAGATCGGAAGTTGAGTTGCTACCAAAGCTGACCTACTTTGACAGAGTATTAAGAGACTTCTTTTTTATTAAAATTGATTTTATAGGAGTCATTTCCATTGACTATGATTTTGAAAATTATGCTTAGGTTTTTTCTTTTATCCGTTCTTAAGGCTTTATTTGTCTCTGCTTTTTATTGCAACAACCGAAAAAATCCAGAAACATTTTATTTTTATAATTTAATTGTTATCGGATGATACTTTATATAATTCTAATTAATTGATAAAATTATATGATTATAAAATGTAATTTTTTATTTA
>Ga0105051_10008755_pt1 | contig 10177 bp, 16 predicted proteins | sample FRY02_FD_78383 | JGI IMG/M metagenome (GOLD analysis project Ga0105051, IMG submission 78383) | Freshwater microbial communities from Lake Fryxell liftoff mats and glacier meltwater in Antarctica - FRY-02 (megahit assembly) | ecosystem: Environmental > Aquatic > Freshwater > Ice > Glacier...
AGTTCACCAAAATTGAATCGTTTACTCGTCATTTTTGCTAGAGTCCTTAGCTTCTATTTCAGATTGTTCTGGCAATTCTTCGAACTCTTTATATATATTTTCTTTCTCATTCTTATCTAAGTCACCAAACTCATCATCTTTTATATCATTGATAAGAGCAGCTACTTTAATTATTTGTTCATTAGCTTTTAAAATAACTTCAAGATATTTTGCGGCTGTTATACCAACCGATATATGACGTAATTGATCTTGGCCAATATATGTAGATACATCATCTAAAAGCGAAGACGCCCTTTTCCTATCATGAATAATGTTAGATATGGCATCTTCAAGTAATTTTGTGATCTTCTTTTTCTTGCTCATGTTAATAACTAGACTGGCTGTCTAAATCATCATCGTCCCATTCTTTCTTAAATTCACTGTATTTTTCTCTAAGTCTGTTTAAATTGTTGGCTATTTGTTTCGTATTAAGACCCGTAATTTCACGACAATACAAATAAATAGCTTTTTTATTGAATATTTCTATTTGATTGGGATTCTGTAATAATATCTTAATTGCATTTAGAACTTTTTGTTCGTTAGTTTTTAAGTCTTCTTTTCCCCAAAGATCAATTTGTAGCCACAAACTCTTCCAAAATTCTTGCTCTGTTCGTTCTTCAATGTATCGATTGTGAATCATTAATTCTGGTTCTAAATCTTCTTTGTCAACTTCATCAAGATAAATTTCTCGCTTGTTTTGAGTTGCATTCTTTTTTACTTTGTGTATAAACCAATTCTTAGTAATTACTGAAAAATAAGAGAAAGCTTTAGAACCTTTGGTTGGATCAAATTTATCCAATATTGTTGTCAACCAAGTCTTACATTCTGATTTAAGATCATCTATATTTGGCAAAGATGTAAATTTATAAGTAAATACCATTTTATCAACCAATTCGTTAAATACTGGTCCTATTAATTGGATATATAGTCTTTGTCTTACTTTTGGATCTTTAGTATTGGCATATTCAACAATGGCATCTTCGTGTTCTTTTGCGAAATAGATCTTACCTTGTGCAACTCTTTTTTGCGGGGTAGTTACATTTTTTGTTTTTTTATCTTTCTTTTCTTTCATAACTATTCCTTATTTTTTTCTTCTTTATCTTGCACTTCTTCTTCAAGAAGATAATCGTTTTCTTGAATATCACCATTAAAAATTTCATAATCTTTTCTAATTTCTGTAAACGATTCAAGTAAGGCTTTAGAATGTTTAATTAAAGCTTGTAGCGTTTGATCTCCATAATACATTTCTAATTCATGAATTGTTTTAAGATGTTTCTCAAATGCTTGTATATCCAAATCTAAAGATTCAAATGCAGTAGACATAAATTGTAGTTTTTTAAGAGCATGTATTACATACCAAATTAAGAATGTTATTCCAATAAGACTGACAACTAGTGACATTATACCTATAATTTTAATCATCCTCAAGTTCCTATTTTAGTAATTTATCTTTATTCTCTTTTAGTTCTTCTTTTGCAGCTTCAATAAAATCTCTTACAACATTTCCAACTTTAGAAACATTACCAACATTGATATTAGAATTTATTAATTTAACTAAAGTATTTTTATCACTACAGACTTCGCAATCTGTTGCTTTTTCAGACATACCATGAAATTTTTCAAATATCTTTTCACATTTAGAACATCTGTAGTGATAAAACGGCATTAGACTTCTTCGCCTGTTGGATTTTCTTCTGAATCTTCTTCAACAGATAACTCACTATAATCTACATCTACTGATTTACTTAAATCTAATGTAGGAGCATTTTGTACAAATAACTCTCCATTAGTATTTGTAAATACAAATCCTTTCAAAACAGGAACGATATCGGTTTGTTCCATCAGACTCTTTTGCAAAGCTAACATTAATGCACCTAGTGCTTGATTTGATAATTTCATATTTCAATCTCCCTTGATTATTCTATAACTATCTTCTTCCATATGATGTGTACTAAATTCGAACAATTCGCTATCTTCCAATGCTAACATTTGATGACGTAAACCAACATAGACATGGAAAGAATCACCAGGATTTAGAATTAGCTCCTGAGCCATATCTATATCATCATCTTCAGAAAAAGTGATCTTCATTTTGCCACTTTGGAGGTAAAAAACCTCGTCCTTTATTAGATGATAATGAAAAGAACAACGTAATCCATTTTTAAAATAAAGAAGTTTTCCACAATATTTGTCATTGTTCACAACCCACAATTCGTGTCCCCAACCCTTCAAATATAGCTCTGGTTTGCCAATTTTGTTTATCATTTCTTTTCACTCCAATACCGATCTTTAAAGAAGTCTGCATCGTTGGATGCTTTATCACAAACGAAGTGATCATAGTGAGGTTTTCCAAGTCTTAATGAATGATACTTCGCTCCCCAAATAGTAAGCTGTTTGGTTAATAATTCGCGATGGTATGATTCTGCTTTTTCCGCATCACCTTTAAAACGAGTCATTCCTCTAGCAGTCCAATAAATAATTGTATGGCCTTCTTCATAAAGTTTATTAATCTTTTCAATTCTTGATGAAAATGGTTTTGCACTCTCATATTCCCCATATGTATTGGTACAAACAGTACCATCAATATCGATAATATAGGTTTTCTTAATTTCCATCTATTATCCTTGTTGTTGAATAACCATTGATTCTGTCAAAATATTCAATCCTCTTACAATATTTTTCAGCAATAATTGGCTTTCCTTTCCAATCCGACCCAACAACTCGTATATCTGGTTTATAGAGTCGACATATTTCTTCCAAATCAGAATCTGAAGAAAATATAAAAACATTATCAACTGCCTTGAGTGATAAAAGAAATTCTTTTCTATCCAATTGATTGTTGAATGGACGTCCAAGTCCTTTCATATCAGTTATTCTTTCATTGTCATCAATAGCAACAAATAAAGTTTTACCTAAACTTTTAGCATATTCTAGCATTCGTATGTGACCAATATGAACTATATCAAAAGCACCAGTGACTAATATTTTCATATAACAGATACTCCGCTTTTTTGGACAACTTTAGTCGCACATTCATTTGCAAATCTAATTGCATCATCTATTTTATGAACTTCAACATATTTTATAACCAAGGCCGACATAAAAGTATCTCCTGCACCACTTAAATCTTTTATTTCTACTGCTGGGACGGGATAAATTGTTCCTCTATGCATTGCTCCTTCTGGACCTAGTGTAATAATCAATTTTTTATTTAATGATTTTGAAATATTTTGAACTTTCTTCAATTCATAATTGTTGATTTTAATGAATGCGATATCATCGCACCATCGGCCAATTAGTTTTTTAGTATCTAAAAAAACCAATGGATGACAAGCCGCTACGTAACGAATATCAGCTTCTGTCAAAAAGCCTTTGTTGTAATCTGAGATAACAATAGCATCATATTGGGAATATTCTATATTACCAACATCTGCTCTACCATAATTTGTATCATTATTGTCTTCACGTAATAGAATATAGTTTGTTTTTTTATCAACAAATCGCGTTTTTGTAATTTCATGCCAATTTAGATTAGTATGAATCGTAACGTCTGCACCTAGTGATTCGAGATTGTTATTTACATTCATAGCCATTCCACCATTACTGTCTTCATTAATAGGATTGAATACGATAGCTGGTGCTTCAGGGCAAATGCGTTCTGCTTTGCCATATTTAAAAACGTCTTTACAAGATTCTCCAATTACTAAAATTTTCATTAGCTCTCCATAATCTTAAAATTGCCGCCTCTCTCTTCTAAATCAGACATTATTCTCCTTTGATAACCTTAGAGATATAATCCACATCTTCTAAAGTCATGGTTGGATCATTTGGAACAAAGAATCCACATTCATGAATTTTATCACTCATCGCATGCTTAAATGTCCCATACAAATTAGTCCAGAATGGATGACGTCCAAGATTACCAGCACTAAAGATCCTGCTTTCAATTCCTGCTGCAACCAATCTGTCAACAATTTGTTTACGGTGTGCTGTAGACCTCGCCAGGGCACCAAACGAAATAGACACGGGCATATTGTCGCCATAATCCTGGAACCATACGAAGCCTTTAAGGTTCGTTGCATAGCGTAGATGATTCTCGTTACGCCTAGTTGATACCCATTCGGCTTTGTCTATCTGACGGATGCCGATAAAGGCTTGTAGATCTGTCCCTCTCAAATTAAACCCAGGAACAAAAAAAGTAAATGGTTTATGGAAATCATCAACCTTGTTTTCTTTGATCAGTTTATCATATGTATCTTTATCTAAGTCTTTGCCCCAACCGTGGCTTCTTAACATAATAAGCATATCATAAAGTTCTTTACTATTAGTGTTCACCATTCCACCTTCAATGGTAGAAAGTTGGTGACCAAAATAGAATGAGAATGATGACATATCTCCAACATTACCGACCATAATTCCATCTGAATATCTTGCACCAAGTGCTGCGCAGGCATCTTCTAATAAAATGAAATCGTATTCACGTTGGAGTTCAAGCAGTCTTTCTTTATGATGAGGAACGCCTAAAACTTGAACATATATAACAATTGCTGGCTTTTGTTTCTTACAGACTTCTTCAAGTTCTTCGAGATCTAGACCAAACGTCAAAGGATCAGCACCAAGCATGATTGGTTTTAGATTTGCTTGGATAACCGGGGCAATTGTTGTACCCCAACCAACCGATGGTACTACTACTTTGTTGTTTCGTAACTTTTTATTATGAATTGCTGCATAAATCATCAAAAGGTTTGCAGATGATCCTGAATTACAAAAGACAGAATATTTCGTTCCTATATATTTTGCCCACTTTTCCTCAAATTCTAAAGTTAATGGGCCTTTAGTTAATTTAGGATAAGTTTTAAGCCAATCACAAAGCGCATCTATGTCTTTGTTATCGATCGTTTCTTTCGCAAGAGGAAAACGTATTTCTGTCATTTTTTAATCCTTTGTAACATTAAAATTTCATCCATTACCAAATCTTCTGATCCAACGAGATGGTTCACTAGCCCAATTCTCTAAATCAATATGTATTCTTCCAACACAATTTGGATTCAAATAGATTTTTTTATATAAAGGCATATCATGTTGGGTTTGTCCGTCATGGATTGGAGCATGATCACCTGTCCTACCTGGAAAGTGAGTGCATTCAAAGATTATATCATCATTCATTATGACCTCAATTCCATCTCTATGTGAACGAATGCCATAATCCACGAAAGCCATTGGACAAACTTCAAATCTACAATCGAATCCACCAATTTCTTTGAAATGATCTGTTTGAACAATAGCAGAATTGAACACTACATATGAATCTGGAAAATATGGTGACCGTGCTGGTTCGTGGAAATTACACGAATATGAAGCTAGGCCATCTTTTATATCTTCCTTGTAGTGTGTAACCATTGCTTTACGTGAAGAAGGGTTTGCCTTGATTATATCAAGACACTCTTTAAGTTTATTTGGTAAAAACCAACCATCATCCGCAGTCCACGCAAGGTATTCTCCTCTTGCAGCAATACATGCAATTTGTTGTGCTCTTGTTGGAGCACCATAATCAAGAATACATTTAACATTTGGAAGATTTTTTAATTCTTCTGGTGGTTCTTCGTGAGGGCCACAAAAGATAATTTCAAAACTGTAATTTCCGATAGATTCGATAATACTATTGTATAGTCTTGACCAATTTTGTTTTCTAATCGCTGCGAGACAAATACTCAAATCATATTCATACATCATTTATTTAATCCAATTTCTTTATAAAATTCAATGGTTTTTCGTAAACCATTTTCGAGAAAGGTCTCATTTATGGAGATATCATATCTTACCATCTTAGAAGAGTTAAGTATTTTTCTAGTTTGTCCGTCAGGTTTTGTTGAATCAAAAACTATTTCACCTTTGAAACCACATAAATTAGCAATAACTTTGGCAAGTTCTCCAATTCTAATATCATGATTAAATCCAATATTTATTGGCATATTGGTTTCATCATATTTTTCTAAGACTTGAACAATACCTTCTGCGGCATCTGCACAATAGATTAATTCTCTTTGTGGATTTCCTGTTCCCCAACAAGTAACGCTAGAATCACCATTAATTACTGCATCAGTAAACTTTTTAATAAAACTTCCAACAACCTTGGTTTTATTTAATTCGAAATTATCATATGGACCATAAACTGTATTGAGAATACAACATGTAGCATTGAGTGAGAATTGTTTTTTCAAAAGCTTAGAGAAGATCAACAAATCTCTCTTACCATATGCATGTGCCTCTGTGCTCGGATCTGGTTCTCCGTTTAGAAATTCTTCTTCTTTTAATGGATCAATTCCTGCTTTATAACCACAAGATGATAAAACAGAAACTACTTTTTTGATTTTATTTTCAGCACAAGCTCTAAGAACATTTTGCCCCATAATGCTTGTTCTAAAAAAAATATCTGCTGGATATGCAGAATTAAAAGCGATATTTCCATTATAGCCAGCTAGATGTATACAATACTCTGACCCGAGATCTTGCATCAGATCTTTGGTTGCTTGGTAATCCATCAAGTCTATATCTTCGTGGAATGCCCCTTGTATGATTGCTCCTCTTTGACGTAAGGAAACAATGGTGGCGCGACCAATCATCGATTGTGGTCCAGTTAAAAAAACCTTTTTCCCGTTTAAATTTATCATTCTAGGTTCCTATAATAATCTAATAAAAAGTCTACTGATTCTTCAAAAGAATATTTTGGTTTCCAACCAGTTTTATTTAAAAATTTTGATACATCTGGAATTTGCATGGTCGTATCTTTTGGACGAAGGAGTTTAGGATCCTGTTTTGATACTATTTTTACTTTTGCTCTTGATTTTAGTATTTCTAGAAATTCACCAACTGTTATTATTGTATTCCCTCCAAGATTATATGGAGTTCCTTCATCGCATTCTTGTGATGCAATCCAATATGCTTCTGCCATATCTCTTACATCGCACAAGGTTCTCGTTGAATCAAGATTTCCATGAGTTAATTCTGTTCTTTGTCCTCTTTCTATTTCCACTATTTGTTTTGCAAAAGCAGAAGAAAAAAGATCGTTTCTACGTTCGTTCAAGTAAGCAAACATTCTTGTAATGATAACTGGAATATTATAGCACTGATAATAACATAGAGCTATTTTTTCTTGAGTTAATTTAGAAACAGAATATGGGTTTACAGGATTAAGTTGTGTTGTTTCTTTAATAGGAGTTTCTTTAACATCAACTTGTCCATAAACTTCACTCGTCGAACAATGCTGTACTTTTGTAGGTATTCGTAATATTCGTATTGCTTCAAATAAATTTAAAGTACTATTAACATTATTTTGTATTACAGCAATAGGATAATCAAAACAAGATCTTACATTTGCATGTGCAGCAAGATGAAAAATATAATCTGGTTTTGATTTTTCAAGAGTTCTAATAGTAGATCCAAGATCGTTTAAATCGCAATCATATAATGTAATATTATTTTTTATTTTATCAAGATTACTCTTATTAGTCCCATTCGATGAATGCCAACGAACTATCCCTTCTACCTGAATTCCAAGGGAAACCAGATATTCTGCTAAAAAAGAGCCGCCAGAACCACCTATTCCAGTTATTAAACATTTTGTCATTCTATTTCCTTTGTTATTCTCATATTGTCTCTAAGACTTGTTTCCAAAATTTATTATGAGTCCATTTTTGGAAAAGTTTGTTACTAGCTGCTTTTACTATTTCTTTTCTTGTTTCTGGAAATAATATCGAATGATTTATTTTTAAGACTAACTCTTCTTTACTTTCAAATTCACAATATTCAACATTTGGTTCAAAAAATTCACAAGTTATTTTGTTCTTTCTTTCCATCAACAATGATTGACAATAAATGGCTTCAAAAACTCTTCCCTTTATTTGATCATTTCCTGCTGGGGAGTAAGGAAAGTTTATTACTATCTTACTTGTGCGTGTAAGTTCAGCATATTTCTCGTGACTTAATTTTTCGTGTCTTTGGCCACCTCCAAAATAAACATTTAGATGTTTAAGATTTGGTTTCAAGAAATTCAAGTAATCCTGTCTTTCGGAATTATGGACTGTACCTAAAAATAACACATCAATATTTTTTTCACTATCATTCCTTGGTGGATAAAAATATGCTGGGTCTTCTGGTGTCCACATCCAATGCACCTTTGAAAGAGTTACTGTTCGTTCACCAGCAATAGCTATATGAGAATCTACAAGATGATTAAAACGATTATATGAGTCTAGAGTCCAATTTGTACCAAAATCAGGCCAAATAAAAATAATTTTTACGCCTGCATTCTTAAAAACTTCAAAGAACTTTTCTGTTGGATTACATGGCATGGTTCCAAGTAATGTACAAACAAGTACATCTGGTTTTATTTTTTCATTAATTTGATTAGCAAAAGTATCTATATGTTTTCCTTTCAAATATATTTCATCAAAATGAATAGTTTTATAATTATATTCCTCAGCACTATATGAATGTTGGAAAGATCCGAATAAATTATGAGTTGAATTTGTTAATCCAATATCGGGATTTCCATCGGTCCATTTTTCGGTTACGAACAATAGGGTTTTTTTATTCATTTTAATAATCCTTTTTCATTTGAAGTGATTCAATATTTTGTCATTCCAATCATTTAAAAATTTCATATCATTCTCTAATCCAACTTTGATATTCCATGGTTGTCGAAAAAGAAAAGTCAAACCAGTATTATTCTTTCTCCATTTCTCAATAAATTCAGGATTATCATCTATTAAAATATCTCCTGGAATATCTTCTTTGTTCCAAGCGAAAACAATATTCTTAGAGATATGACTTAAATTACGCTCAATCCATAAAGTTCTATCATAGCACCAAGTTTTAGAGTGTTTCCATGGAGCAGTTAGCCAAACGATTTCGTGACCTTTTGCCGATAGTTCTTCTAAAATTTCCTTAGCTCCTGGCATTAGAGAAACTTCATTTGTTAAACCTTCTTGATTGAAGATTTCTTTTACAACTTTAAGCTCATCCTCTGTAAATACTTGGGAATTCTCATGAAAGAAATTCCATTCAGTAATATGATCGTGCTTAAATTTAGTACCGATCTTTTTATTCAATCTATCAAGAACTTCGCCCACTAAATCACAAACCACACCATCTATATCAACCAATATTTTCATTTTTCATTCCTAAAAAAACCATACTCAATAATACAAAAAATATACCACATTATTTTTCTCCCAAATAGTCTCCCCACTCAATTAACACAGTTGATTTACCATCGGTACGTTCATAGGCTTTTTGATATGCAGAGAAGATATCTTCTGGCTCATTAAGAACTATAAATTCAATATTTTCGCACATCATTTGATAAGCTTGACTAAAGTCACCAATGTGTTGATGAAATGGATGAAATGGACGTTGCGAACCAATAGAAGTTCTTATAATAACTTTTGTTGGGAAATCAGACATCATTGGAAGTTTATCAAGATGATTAACTAATTGATCTGTAGCACAGATCAAAAAGTTCCATCTAGGAAATATCGATATTGGTACTGTTTTATTTAACGCCATACCAATAGAAATTCCAAGTTGAGTATTTTCAAACACTGGCGTTTCTAGTTTTTTAGCAACATCTACATCCTTAAGAGTTGCAGTCATACCAGTCCCAGCATCAATAACTGCTTGTCCTAGAAAGAAAGTATCTGGTTTTGTTGCAAGCCAATCCATTGAACGCTTTAATTCATCAAAATATTTACCCATAATTCAATTCTCCAATTATTGTTTTTACAAGACTTCTGATCAAAATTGGATCCTTTTTCCTGTCCCAGCGTGTTTATATTTTGTCATTTTATATTTATAATACCATATTTTATCTTTTTTAAAGACATTGCCGATTTGATATTTTTCTGGTTCGAACGGTAGTTTATCAATATTCCATATTTTTCTTGTGTCAGTACACACAGATAAATTATTATCTTCAATAATAAATGTAATCGGTAGATCAAAGTTATTCGCATAGGTCAATGATTCGTAAAAAGCACCAGTTAACGAACCCATATCTCCTGCCCAACAATAAACTTTTTCATTTCCACCTTTTCGTTTTATATCGAAAGCAGTTCCAAGAGCAATAGGAAAATTTCCA
>Ga0105051_10008758_pt1 | contig 10175 bp, 8 predicted proteins | sample FRY02_FD_78383 | JGI IMG/M metagenome (GOLD analysis project Ga0105051, IMG submission 78383) | Freshwater microbial communities from Lake Fryxell liftoff mats and glacier meltwater in Antarctica - FRY-02 (megahit assembly) | ecosystem: Environmental > Aquatic > Freshwater > Ice > Glacier...
GATTGTCACGCGCGGATCGACCTGTAGGCCGAGCGCTCCACCCACTTTGGCCTCGTGCCGGCCGGCGATGGCCGACGGGTCTTAGAAAGCCGACTTCTGACTCGCGAGGACATCGCCCATCGTCATGACCACGCCCTTTGCATAGTGAATAGGCATGGCGGAGATACCGCCGGCATTCTTCAACGCTTTGAACGCGGGGGCTAGGGCCTTTATCGTGTGTTTCGCTTCGGTGGCTTTCAGCGTCGACTTTTCATTTAGGAAGCTCGCCGCAATTTCGATCGTTTTCGGGCGGAAGGTACCAGTCAACGACGTGGTCCATGGCGGCATTGCCAGGCGTGCGGACACGATCTGACTCGCCTCGGATCGATGATCCCAAGTCGTCTCGCCGACTTTGTCGCCAATGCTCGATACCGCGCTCAGCGAAATCTCGCCAGTCGCCTGCGTGCCAAGCTGCGAGCTGACGCCCGCTTTAAATGCGAGCGATGCGGTGAAGCCAACCTTGGGATCGTTCGGCGCAAGTTTGAGTTCGCCGAGGGCAGCGCCCGCACGGTCTGCTGAGCCCGTCAGAGCGTCGAGGCCCACTGCTTCGGCGAGATCGATTAGTTTCAGCGCCTCGTTCGGGCTCTTCGCGCGCTCGACGGCTTCGAGCGCGCGAGCCACGGGTTCCAACAAGCCGAGCTCTGCGTTGAGGATCTCAACGTCAGCACCAAGTGCCGAGATCTGACTCACAAGGGTGCCATTCCAGTCCTCAATCGCGCGGTACACCCACTCTCGCGGGCTTGTAGAGAGCTTCCACTTCTTCGTCGCGTCGAGGTCCCGGTCTTCCCGAATCGCTCTGCGCATATCCTGTAGGCTGCTTTGGAACCTCCTCGTGGTGGAAACCGGGGCGATTTTTCCAAGATTTGCCTGAACGGCCCTGACCCTTGGAATGAGATCTTTCGCGATACGATACTCGCTGACCTCACGCATGCCGCGCTTGATGGCGCCCATTAGGTCCTCGTCGTCCTCGACCACGAACTTTATCCGGCCCTCGAGGCCAGCCCGTATCTTGAAGAGGACGAGATCGATAAGCACACCACCCGCAAGCATGCCCTCGACTTCCACCGTTACTTTGGCCCCGTTTTTCTTTCGCGAGTACGAACCGGCTGCCCCAATGTCGAGCTTGAGCGGGCCAACCAGCGGAATCGTGAGGTTCACGGCGAAACTGGTGGTCTCCCCCGTGGTGATGGCGCTGTTCTCGGCGGCGCTTGGTACAGGTGTCGTGGTGGTCGTGCTTGAGGATTCGGGCTTGACCGCCGTGGCCTGGGTTTCACTGCCAACGCCGACGCATTCTGCATCGGCGCTTGTTGCGCCTGCCGAATCGACCTCTTGCATCTGCACTGACGCAGCCTCCCCGCCCCCGCCGGCTATCTGGCCGAGGAGATCTTCAGCGGGCTTGCCCTCGACGACGGCGTCGGCGACTTCGTCGGCGTGCTTCTCGTAGCGGTCACCAGCCTGACCGACGCCACCTGAGAGGGACACGCCGGCCTGCTGTTGGATGACATGCGTGGCCTCATGGGCTTGCGTATGGAGGTCTTTGCCGCCCTCGCCGAGGACAACGTGGTTGCCGCTGGCATAGGCATCGGCGCCCATCGCTTGGTTAGCTTCGTTCGCCGCGCCGCCTAAGTGAGCTTGGATGTTCGAGATGTCGTAGCCGCCGAAGCTCTTCTGGATCTTGTCCGCATCGGGGAGCTTGCCGCCTCCGCCCGAGATTCCATGCGCCGCTGCTTGGTGCACGGAGGACGCGCCGCTGTCCGCGCCGCCATCAGGAGTGAGCATCTGAACCTGCGTGTCGTAGTCGAGACCCCTCAAGGCCGCCTTCAGTTGTAACGCAGCTATTCCCCCCCAGAGACGGGCGTCCCGATCGACGACGAAGGTGTGGATTTGGACTGACTACTCCCGGGCTTCTGCTCGGGTTTTTGTGCGGTCATGAGCGGTTCCTCACGGTCGGTGGGTCGTGCGATGGCGACGTGGCTGTTTGTAAGCAAGATTTACGCCAAGCGCAATGTCATGAAACATGATTGATATAACTGACTGATATCGCTTAGTCGTTGCAATCAGGCCGATGCAGTTTCAGCTTCACAATCCAGTGTTTCGGATCGCGTTGCGGACGCCTGACCCGGGGACATCTGTGCTTGCCGGGAGCAAGAGACCCCACTTGAATCTCTGGACGCCGACGAGGTGCTATCGGCGTTGACACTGTTGCGGTCGGGACTTGAGACCAACTGGAAGTCGGTATCCGCTGCACGAACCCCACATAAACGCGGCGTCATCGAGACGTCACGTTGTGCATCCAGTATGGGGTGTGACGGCCCGGAGGGTAGCGGAAGCGCCATCGAACAGTCGACGAGCGGGTGGATGTCAAAAGGCGGTATCGGGTGTCAGGCCTGCCGCTCCTCTTTGACGTCGGCCCAATAAATTGTCGGCATGGTGTCTCAATGGACCTCGCTGAAGCCTTCGACGGTGTCGAAATAGAGCGCGTGGGATAGCTCAGCATGCCGGTCGGTGAAGGCCCACTGGACGCCCGCGGCGAGAATGCTGGCGAAACGTGCGACGAGATGAATCACGTCGTCCTCGCCCCCTTGATAGTCTGTATGGCCGTTGGCGATGGCGCACAACATCACCGAGCGTGGGCAGAAGTTGAACGGTACATAGTCGGCGAGCACACCTTGAGCGGCGACCGGAACCACACGATGCTGGCGCCGCTGCTTGATATGTTTGAGACCGATGTTGTGCGGGGTCACCGCGAGGCGACCAATCTCCGTGTTGGCGAGGAGCGAGGAGCGCGCCGCGCGCAAGGATACCATCGAGGTTGTCGATGTGCGTAATGTGGTAGAGGGCTGGGTTCTGTTCTTCCATGGGACGTTGCTGGGCGTTGGTGTGGCTCGTGTTCGGTGGCTAGGAAGGTACCATCGCGGGGCGACCGCTACAACGCGCACAAATGGACCTTCCCTTGACGTGTCGCGCTTGGCATGCTGAACCGCGAGTCCAGCGAAGACCCGTCCAGACGCTGACCACCGCACCCAAGAGGCCCCACCATGAATACGATGCACACGAAGACCCCAATCCTTAAAGCCTTGGTCGCGATGACCGTCTTGCTGGGCGGCCTCAGTGGCTGCGATAGCGACGACGCCAAGACCTGCAAGATGGGGGACAAGACCTACACCGTCGGCCAGACCTTCCCGTCGGACGATGGGTGCAACACGTGTAGCTGCGATCCTGATGGCAACATCGCTTGCACGGCGATGGCATGCTTGACCAGCTGCACCTACGACAACCAGACCTACGTCGAGGGGCAGGCCTTCCCGTCAACCGATGGTTGCAACACATGCAGTTGCGGCAGTGACGGCGGTGTCAGCTGCACCGAGATGGCCTGCGTCACCACCTGCACCGAGGGCGGCACGACCTACAACGCGGGTGATACCTTCGCTGCGGTCGACGGATGTAATACTTGTACCTGTGGCAATGACGGGACAGTGAGTTGCACGGCGATGGCTTGCGTGACGTGCAGCTACGGCGGGGTAACCTACCAGGTTGGCGCGGCCTATCCGGCCCTCGATGGTTGCAATACCTGCGAATGCCTCGCGTCCGGCGAGACCGCTTGCACCGAGCTGCCTTGTGTGCCGACGGGCTGCACCTACGAGCGCCAGAACTGGGATATCGGCGAGACCTTTCCGGCCCGCGACGGCTGTAATACCTGCACCTGCGAGACGGGTGGCGGGATCAGCTGCACCGAGATGGTTTGCCCCGAGAGCTGCCCCTATGAAGGCGAAGAGTTCCCCATCGGCGCGACCTTCCCCGCCGGCGACGGTTGCAACGACTGTACCTGCCAGCCTAGCGGCGAGCCTAGCTGCACGAAGCGCGGCTGCGTCTGTAACCCCGAGACCGAGTGGTGGCGACACTACGTCGGGCTCAGCCCTGAGGCCTGCTTGGCGATCCGAATCGTCTGCCCGGAGAACGCCCACGCCTTCTTCAACGCCTGCGGCTGCGGCTGCCAGCAGTTCGTGAGCTGCCCCCAAGAGATCGACTGCGCCCCGGGCGAGTGCGACGCCGAGGCCGAGGCCGCGCGCTGTCCCTACTCGGTCATCAACACGGCGACCCGGTGTACGACCGAGACGCCGTGCGCCGATGGCTTTGCGCGCTGCGACGCGCCCGGGGACCCGTTCCCGTGTGGTCGTTGCTACAACATCCCACCGAACGAGGCCTGTGAGAGTGACGCCGAGTGCGGTCGCAACACCATCTGCCAGCCGATGCGGTGTGCGTGCTTCGGCGGCTCGACCTGCGTCCCCGGCTGCCAGGACGACGTGGAGTGCGGCGAGGGCCGAGTCTGCGGCGTGAGCGGTCGCTGCGAGCGGGTATCCTGCGGGACCGACAGCACCTGCCCCGACAACTTCACCTGCGGCGAAGGGACCTCGACCAACGAGTGTCACCGCACGCCATGCGACAGCAGCACGAGCTGCGACGGCTACTGCGTCAATGGCTCCTGCTACGACCGCCGTGGTGAGTGTAGTTACATGGTCCCGTAGATAAGCTTGTAGTCATACAAAGAGGCCGCTCGAACGAGGTTCGGGCGGCCTCTTTGCTTCAGGTGCCGGCGGTCGCGAGACGTGGATCTTCGGGACCCTCGACCTCTTGGACCTCGACGCCGTGCTGCTTGAGGTAGCCGACGCCGTTCTCGCCCGCATAACCGCGGGAGACGACGATCACGCGCTCGATCCCAGCGTGATGGATGATCTTTGAGCACATCATACATGGCTCGCCCGTCACGATGAGCCAAGCCCCGCGGGTGGCGACGCCGCTGGCCGCCGCGTTGCAGATGACGTTGGTCTCGGCGTGGTGACAGCCGAGCTCCATGCGGGTGCCGCTTGGGATCTCCATCGTGTCGCGCAGGCAGGTGTCCCCGCCGCACAGCTCGCCGCCACCGCGGGGGCCGCCGTTATAGCCGTCCATCAGGATGACGTTGCGGCCCGGGTCTAGGAGTAGCGCCCCGAACTTTCGCCGCGGGCAGTTTGACGCCTTGGCGAGGGCCAGACATTGCTCGATGCGAATGCGAATATGCTTTTCTTTCATTGGCCTTGCCTTCGGAAATCGAGACTAGAGCAAGTGGGTCGGGATGAGAAGGGAGCGCTCAATCTCGAAGACCTTGTCGTCGATCTTCGCTTTGCCGGCGGCCTTCTTGCCGTCTTCGGGGGCAAAAAGATCTGCGCCGTGGGCCTCAAGGGCGTCCGCGGGGCGCAGGTTCTTGAGGCCAATGAGCTGCATCCGGACGACCCCGAGGGAGTCCTCTTTGACGCCGTCGCCTTCAAATGGCGTGACGGACAGGACCCGCGAGATGGCGTAGAGGGTGTCACCGCTGATGGTCGGCTGGGTGTGAAAGCCGTTGTGGTAGCCCAAGTCCCAGACGGCGTTCTCGCTGACGTCGCGGCTGGCGAGGCCGAGCAGCCACGAGAAGATGAGCCCGCCATAGACGATAGGCTCGCCCGACATCGGGCCCGAGCGGCCGGCCGAGTAGAGCTTATCGTAGTGCAGCGGGTGGGTGTTCATGACCTTGTAGGTCCACGGGTAGTGCTCGTCCGTGACGGTGCGGCCGTTGGCGTGGAGCCAGATCTGTCCGGGCTCGAAGGCGCCGAGGAGCGAGTTGGCGGTCGTCAGCGAGAGCTTGCCCTTGCGGCTGCGGGCCAGCGGGATGCGCATGTCCGGCAGGTCGGTCCACGGGAAGTCCGGGTTTTCGCCAGCGTAGGGCGTATCGTCTAGGGCCTCTTTCCCGCGGCGGGGCAACATGATCTTACGACGATATTGCAACACCACCTTATTGCGCTGGTTGACGGCGAGGGTCTCGACCGTCGCAATTCCAGGCTTATCGACGCCGCGGTCACGGCGTTCCACGACGCGCGTCATGCCACACAGGGTATCGCCGGCGTAGACGGGCCGCAAAAAGCGCATGTCGTAATAGCCGAGGTTCGCGATGGCCTTCTCGGAGTCCGTTTGAACACCAAGGGAGAGCGCGATGTTCATCACGAGGTGGGGCGCGGCCGGGATGGCGCGGTAGCCAGCTGCGTGCGCGTAGGTCACGTTAAGATAGATGGGGTTTGATTCCATAAAGGTGCGCGCGTAGTCGGCTATGAAGCCACGGTCGAGGGTCACACCGCGGGGATGGCGGAAGACACGACCCGGCACGAAGTCTTCGAGATAATGACCATATTCCCGTTTGACGATGTTCGTGCTGAGCTCGGCAGGAGCCGCCGGCACGTCATCAAAGGGAGAAGCTTTCAGGACCATGCGTCGGCGCTCGCCGCGAATGAGGGACTCAGACATATTTGGTACTCCTTGTATTTTCTGGGCGACGACTCAGGCCGCGGTCAGCATCCGCTGAAGGATCTGACGGGCGACGACCTTGAGCGCGAGGACCTCTTCGGCCCCCTCGAAGATCGAGAAGACGCGCGCGTCGACGAAGTAGCGGCTGACGTCGTACTCCTCGGCGTAGCCCATGCCGCCGTGCAGCTGCATCGCCTCGCGGGTGACCCACTCGGCGACGCGCGAGGCCCAGAGCTTGACCATCGAGGCCTCAATCTGGCCCTCGTGGCGGTCGAGCATGGTCGCGACGTCGTAGGTGAACTGGCGCGAGACCTGGGTCAGCATCGCCATGCGCGCGAGCTTCCAGCGGCTGAGCTGGTAGGCCGAGACGGGCTGACCGAAGACCTTGCGCTCTGCGGTGTAGCGAAGGGACGCGTCGAGCGCGGCCTGCATGACGCCGGTGGCGCGGGCTGCGGTCTGGAGGCGCCCGCCCGAGAAGCCCTCCATCTGAAAGTAGAAGCCCTTGTTGATACCGGCCTCGCCGCCCAAGACGTTGGCGTCCGGCACGAAGTAGTCCTCGAAGAAGACGTCAAAGCTGTGCATGCCGCGGTAGCCGAGGGTGTCGATGGCGCGGCCCGACATGCTGCCGCCACCTGACTGTTTGTGCTCAAACTCATGGCCCTCGAAGCGGGGCTTCTCAGCGAGGAAGATGGTCAGACCACGGTGACCCGCCTTGGGGTCCGGGCTGGAGCGCGCGAGGATCATCAGGACGTCGGCGAGGCCACCGAACGTACACCAGGTCTTTTGGCCGTTGATGAGCCAGCCGCCCTCTGTTTGTGTTGCGGCGACTTTTAGGCCGGCGACATCCGAGCCGAAGTCGGGCTCGGTGACGGCCACAGCGCACAGGGTCTCGCCCGTCGATAGCAGCGGGAGCCACTTGTTTTTCTGGTCCTCAGTGCCGCCCTTCAGCAGCGCCTTCGAGAGGATCTCCGGGCGGGTAATCAGCGAGCCAGCGACCCCGAGGGAGGCGCGTGAGAGCTCTTCGGTGACGACGCACATGCCGCGGTTATCGGGGGCGTCGTCTGGCTGAAGTCCCCCGTATTGTTCCGGAATCGAGAGGCCAAAGCAGCCCATCTCGGCGACGGCGTCGATGATGGCCTTTGGGATGAGGTCGTCTTCGCGGTGGACGCGCTGGGCCTCGGGCAGCACGGTCTCGGAGGCAAAGCGCTGGAACTGCTGACGAATCATCTCGTGCTCGGAGCCGAGGCCGCTGACGCCGCTGCCCTCTTCAAGCACGCGCTCGCCGTGGGTGTTCCAAGCGTCGGCGCTGAGCGCGGTGCCCACAAAGGCCCGCATCTCGGGTGAGAGCAGTGAGGTCGTCACGGCGGCATCATCAATGCCCCAGGCCGCAGCACGAAACGCGAGATCGGCGCCGAGGTCCGAGATGACCTCAGCGACAAATGCATGCAGCTGCATTGAAGCGAGGGGTGATGGCTGGCGCTCGACAAAGCGGACCATCGCCTGGGCCGCCTCGATGCGAGACAGGAAGACCGCGAGGCTATAGACGTCCGTCTGCCGGGCGTCGAGCACACTCTCGTCGACCCGCTTGCCATCGGCCTTGGCGGCGCCGTGCGCGAGGTGAGAGGCCATCGCATCGGTGAGAGATGCGAGGATAGAGATGGCGGACTGGACCGCTTCTAACTTGGCTGGGAAGGACATCGAGGCTCTCCGGGGCGACGTAGGGCGCCTCCCAGCCGATGGAGTCCCATACGACCTGAGGCGCGCGGACCTTAACGCAATGCGTCAAAAAGCGCGAGCATCGACCGGTGCTAACGCCTGTGACTGCGCTATTTAGGCGTCAAACGACGCGCTCAGGACCGCCGCGTGGTCGGAGTTGGCCCCCCGAGCTGTGGCAGGTTGGAGACGAGGTGCGACCTAGATCTGGACAAGCGAAGGCCGCCCATGCCCGGATGGCCTGGTGGCCGCTTTGTCGACACTCCGTGGCTGGTTGGGCTAGTGTCCCTTTGCCATGACACTCGCACGCAAGACCCATCCCGCGACCTACCAGGACATCCTCGACGCCCCCCCGAACAAGGTCGCCGAGCTGCTCTCTGGCGAGCTTTATCTCTCGCCCCGACCGGCGAGTCGCCACTCACGGGCGAGCTCGCGCCTGGGAGGCGCATTGGGGCCATTCGACGGCGGGCTCGGGCCGGATGATCCGGGTGGTTGGATCATGCTCTTCGAGCCTGAGCTCCACCTAGGCCACGACGTTGTGGTCCCGGACCTCGCGGCCTGGCGGCGTGAACGAATGCCCGAGATGCCCGACACCCCGGCCTTCACGCTCGCGCCCGACTGGGTGTGTGAGGTCGCCTCGCCCAGCACCCAGCGCACCGACCGCCTCTTGAAGATGCCCATCTACCGGAGGTCCGGCGTGCCCTGGGTGTGGATCGTCGACCCCATCGCAGAGCTCGTCGAGGTCTTCGAGGGTGACGGGGAGCGCTGGGTCATGGCCGCGAGCGCCGTCGGCGCGGGCCTCGTCCGCCTCCCCCCCTTCGACGCCCTCGAGCTCGACCCAGGCCGCTGGTTCGAGCGCTGAGCGCCGCATCGCGCGGGCCTGTCGACATTCGCTTCCCGCGTCGGCCGAGGCGGTTTCCCGTCTTCGAATGCGCCCTCGACACCACACCGTGCTGGAAGCGTGGTGGCCTCGCCCCTCAACAGGGGATTGACACAGGCAAATAGCCGCGCACCCTGGCGCAAAACACCTCACCGGGCTCGCGCCGGTCCATTCGGCGCCTCACCCTTGCGCCGAAACGTCCCGCGAGGCGACATCACCAGCCGCAATGGGAGTCAGCTGGAATCCCAAGGCCCGAAGCACCTTCAGAACGGTCCCGAACTCGGGATTTCCCCGGGCCGAGAGCGCGCGATACAAGGACTCGCGAGACAGCCCCGTTTCGCGGGCCAGCTTCATCATGCCTTTCGCGCGCGCCACGACGCCGAGCCCATGGGCGATCATCGCCGGGTCGTCACCCGCCTCTTCGAAACAGGCGATGAGATACTCCCGAATATCCTCGTCGCTCTCGAGGTAGGCTGCCGAATCATAGGGGCGGGTTTCGATTTCAGGTCGAGTCATCGTTCAACACTCCTCGCCAACTCCAGGGCGCGCTTGATAGTGAATACGCATCTCCGACACGCCAGCGCCCACCGGCTGGACGTCGCCAGCATTTCCCAGTGCCAGGCGGTCGATCCGAACCTGAATGCGCCGTGCCGCTCGGCGGTCCGACAGACCGGCTAGCCAAGCTCCGAAAACGAGCGTTTCTCGAACTTCTATCTCGCCCACGAGTGTAACCCACAGGCCACACCGCCTCAAGCCACGCGACGAATACTCTGATTCTATTTATATCCCGAGGTGCCCTTCAGCACACCGATGACAGGTCCACCGCCGCCGATGCGCCGACGGCACGAGAGGCAGGACATCGGCGACTAGCGCGTCGAGGAGCGCGAGGAGACCATCATGCGCGCGCCCACACGACGCACGCATCGCGCGTTGTTCTGCCCATTATGTCCGACATACCTGCGATGGGTATTAGGCCGATGACCCGCCTGTCACGGAGGGTCATCGGCGCTGGCTCGTGGGTGCTGGTCTCGACGGGCGCGGGCGGTGCCTCCGTGGAGGCGCCGCATCTGACCTTAGTCGTGAGCTGGAGAGGCGGAAGCCAATGTTGTTGTTGCGATTGCCGGGCGTGTTGTTGTTCCGGTTCGCAGCGCGGAGGTTCCTGGGATCGTTGTTCCAGTTGCCGCCACGGTTCACGCGGTTGGCGCCGCATCACCCTGAGCCGACCAGC
>Ga0105051_10008759_pt1 | contig 10175 bp, 14 predicted proteins | sample FRY02_FD_78383 | JGI IMG/M metagenome (GOLD analysis project Ga0105051, IMG submission 78383) | Freshwater microbial communities from Lake Fryxell liftoff mats and glacier meltwater in Antarctica - FRY-02 (megahit assembly) | ecosystem: Environmental > Aquatic > Freshwater > Ice > Glacier...
CGCCACCGCCACCACTACCGCCACCACCGGAACGGCCGCCGCCAGCACCGCCGCCGCCGTAGGGGCTACGGAAACCACCGTCGCCACCACCGCCGCCGCCTGAACGGCCGCCGCCACCGCCGTAGCCGCCGCCACCGGAGCGATCACCGCCACCACCACCGTAGCCACTACCACCGCCACCACCGCCAAAGCCGCCGCCGCCTGAGCGTGGAGGACGTGCCTCCATCGGACGGGCTTCGTTCACAACAACGCTACGTCCGCCGAGTGGCTGACCGTTCATGCCGGCGATTGCAGCTTGCGCTTCGGCATCGTTGCCCATTTCCACAAAGCCAAAGCCCTTGGAGCGACCAGTATCGCGTTCCATCATGACTTTAGCGCTGGTGACAGCGCCAAATTGGCCGAAGGATTGTTGCAGATCTTCGTCACGAACCGAGTACGGCAGATTGCCGACGTAAAGTTTGTTGCCCATGAAGGGACTCCTCTAAAAACACATATATCAAAAGCGATGGGGCCCCGGTAGCACAACAAATCTTTAAACGTACCGCTGTAGCGCGCGAAACTGACCGATCACTAACCCGTGTAAATGTTAAATCGCCCTCAAAAAATAAATTTGAAAGTGACCCGTAATTTTTACCCCTGCATTATGGGCTACTTAAGCTGACAGCATGCAACTATCGTAATTACTTACAAAAACGGCAAGAAGACTCTTTTTTCAGGGTTTTGCGTCTTCAACTGCCGAGTCATTGCGCCATTTGCCCATCGCCGCCCGCATCGTCAGCACCTGGTTTTCAAATTCCGGGCAGGCCTTGCAGGCCATCATGTGCAGCTTGAGAGCCACGACGTCATTCAGCTTGAGCGCACGGTCCTCGCGGGCGATAGTCAGGGCGGCGGCCTGTTTGCAAGTTCGCCTTAAAAGCGTCAGTTTCAGCATAAATTTCAAAAAAGTTATGGGGTGCGCTGGCCAAACCAGTGGATGTTCAGGCACTCCTGCAAACGCAGGCGAGCCCGGTGTAGCTGCACATACAAGTTAGTCGGTGTGAGGGACAGTTCCTTACAGACTTCTTGAGAAGATAGCTCAAGCCACTCGCGCATCAAAAAAAGCCGGCCCAGCGCGGGCGGCAAACGCTCCATGCAGGCGTCGAGAACCTCAAAAAACTGGCGCTGCTGCAAGGTTTGGTGCGGATCACCCCAGCTGGCGGGCGGCTCGAGAAAATGGCCATCGGTCTTGAAGGCCAGCCGGTCCAGCTCGTCGCCCTCGTTGTCGGCCTCTGAATCTGGCGTGGATACTTCCCGCGTATGGCAGCGAATGAGATCAATCACTTTGTGTTTGAGAATGCCGACCAGCCAGGTTTTAAGCTGCGAGCGGTTGCCAAATGTTTGCGGTTTTGACAGTGCCGCCAGCAGCGTTTCAGACACAGCGTCCTCCGCCCAGGCATCGTTGCGCAACTGCAGGCGCGCAAAGCGCATCAGGTACACGCGGTGTTCCACCAGCTGTTCTTCAAAAGTTAAAGTTGTCATGCCGGGAAGTCTAGCCGGAACTCCTTTGGCGCGGCAGACTCCCAGCTCACAGATTTAACAACGAAAGTACGTAGCCATGAATCTGAACTTTTTGAATAAACGGCATTTTGCCGCGCTGCTGGCAGCCTTGTTTTTGGGGCCCGTTCTGGCCCAGGGCACGGCAACAACGACCAAGTCCGCCCCGGTGATGTTGCCGCAAATCGAAGGCAAAACTATCGATGGCGCGCCATTCAATCTGAGTGTGCTCAAAGGCAAGGTCGTGCTGGTCATGTTCTGGTCGACCGGCTGCGCGGTGTGCCGCGACAAAATGCCCGAGCTGCGTAGCAATTACGCGGGCTGGGCAGGCAAGCCGTTTGAGCTCGTGGCCGTCAGCACCGACGGCCGCGTGCAGGATTTGCTGGACTACGAACGCATCATTTCGCGCACCGTCCCGATGAAACAGCGCTTTGTGCAATTATGGTCGGGCGAGTCTGGCTACAAAGACAACCTGGGCAAACACACCATGCTGCCGGCTGCGTATTTGCTGGACAAAACGGGCAAGGTCGTTGAGCGCTATGTGGGCCGCATTCCCCAGGAAGCGTGGGACAGAATTGCTGATTTGCTGTGATGAAAAAAAACTGTAAGAAAAGCAAAACCGGGCAGACTAAAGTTTAACCAGACAGAAACCCCCTGTCCCGGTTGATTTGCAATTTCAACGTTAACGCCAACTTTTTAACTGGAGATTCACCATGAACCAACGCGCCCTGATCGCTGCCGCCGCCGCTTCCTTGTTGTCTACTTTTCTGGTGGCCACGCCTGCCATGGCTCAGGAAAGAGAAAAATGCTACGGTATTGCCGAAGCCGGTAAAAACGATTGCGCCAATCTGGCTGGTACGCATTCATGTGCAGGCCAGTCCAAAGTTTCAATGGACCCAGGCGAGTGGAAATTTGTTGCCAAGGGCACCTGCGCTGGCTTGAAAGGCATGACGGCTGCTGCTGCCAAAGCCAAGATGTCTGAAAAGAAAAGCTGACCGTTTTTGACCGGTCAGATAGTTATTGATTCTTTCTTTCGGGTTTAAAAACAGCCATGCCACCAGACATGCAGCCCGCCAAGGCCGCGCCTGTCGGCATTGGCTGGCGGCATGCTCACTACGGCGAATTGCTTGAGGCGCTTCCGCCACTTGATTTCATTGAGGTCCATTCCGAGAATTTCTTTGCTGAAGGCGGCGCCGCTTTGGCCGTGCTTCGGCAAGGCCGCGAGCATTACCCCGTAAGCTTGCATGGCGTCGGGTTGGCGCTCGGCTCCGCCGTTGGTATTGATGCCTGGCACTTAGACCAGCTGGCGCGCCTGGTCGAGCAGATCGAGCCGATTCGGGTGTCTGACCACGCCTGTTTTGCACGCGGCCAGGTTTCAGGCCAGCAGGTTCATGCGGCTGACCTGTTGCCCATCCCCTTTAACAGCGCCGCACTTGACGTACTGTGTGCCAATGTGCAGCGCGTTCAGGAGCGCTTAAAGCGCCAGTTGCTGGTTGAAAACCTGTCGGCTTACGTCAGCTTTAGCAGCAGCGATCGTGTTGAGACCGACTTTTTAAATGCGCTGGTCCAGCGTACCGGCTGCGGCCTGCTGGTGGACGTGAACAATATTTATGTCAACGCCCTCAACGAACAACTCGCCGGACGTTGTCATGACCCGCTTCAGGCATGTCTGCGATGGATTGACAGCATTGCGCCAGCAACAGTCGGCGAGTTGCACCTGGCGGGGCACATCAACTTGGGCGATGTGGTGATTGACGACCACGGCAGCCGGATAGGCGCGCCAGTGTGGCAAATTTACCGCCATGCGCAAGCCCGCTTTGCCGGCTTGGCAGGCTTGGCACGGGTTCCGGCTCTGATCGAATGGGACACCGATGTGCCGCCGCTGGCCGTACTGCTTGATGAAGCCGCTCTGGCTAAAAGCGCATGACCCACACCCGCAGTCTTACCTTCGCTCAGGAGCAGACGCTTTTGCTGGATGCGCTGGCAGGCCAGCGCAGCGCGGCGAATGTCACCTTTAACCCGCGCGGCTTGCAGGTCTATCAGGCCAATCGGGCGTTGCTGGCTGAGCGAACGCTGGCCGGCACCTACCCTGTCACCTGCCAGTTGATCGGCATTGAAAGCTTTGAGCCGCTGGCGCGTCACTTCTGGCGGCAGCACCCGCCCGTGCGCGGCGACATGGGCCAGTGGGGTGCGCAACTACCTGAGTTTTTAGATACCGCGCCGCAACTGGCTGGCGAGCCATTTTTGGGCGATGTGGCGCGCATTGAATGGGCGCTGCACTGCGCTGCCACTGCGCCAGACGCCGTGCTTGACGCCGCCTCATTTGCGCTGCTGACAGAGGCGGACGATGCGCAGCCGGTCAGCCTGGTACCCAGCCCGGGTACCTACACGCTGGCCAGCATGTACCCGGTGGTTGGCATCATCAATGCCCACCTGCTTGGCCAGCCCACAATGGGCGAAGCCGCTGAGCTGCTGCGCCAAGGCCGTGGCGAACAAGCATTGGTCTGGCGGCAAGGCTTCAAGCCCAGGGTGCGCACGCTGAGTCGGGCGGAGTACAACTTGATCACTGCGCTGAATAAGGGTTTGGCACTGGAGGCGGCACTCAACCAGGCAGTGGGTATCGAGCCCGCATTCGACTTCAACGCATGGCTGGGCGCGGCCGTGCTAACGGGGCTGATTACAGCCGCCGCGCAAGTAGCAAGTAGCAATTTAAACAACAAAGAGAACCACCATGACAAACCCATCAGCCACACTGATTGACAAAGCACGCCACGCCTGGAGCCCGCTGACTCGCCTGCTCGACACACTTCAGCCCCTGGCCGCCCTGCTCGCCAGGTTGTATGTCGCGCAGGTGTTCTTTTTGTCAGGCCTGACCAAGCTGCGCGACTGGGGCACGACCGTGGCGCTGTTTACTGACGAGTACAAAGTGCCCTTCCTGTCACCTGCAGTGGCCGCAGCGATGGGCACGGCTGGCGAGCTGATACTGCCCGTTCTGCTGGTGCTGGGGCTGGCGGGAAGGTTTTCGGCACTTGGCCTGTTCGTCGTTAACGCCGTAGCCGTGATCTCCCTCAGCGAGATTGCGCCCGCCGCTATGCAGCAGCATATTTTGTGGGGCACGCTGCTGGCTGCGCTGGCGATTTACGGTTTGGGGCCGTGGGCAGTTGATAAATGGCTGAAACGCTAAAAAAAGCGCTTTTATCCCTTTTCCAGCCTGTCTTAGATATACTTTATGGCTGCATCCCAATAAATACGGCTTCAAGAAGCTATTAATATTATAGCGTTGGGTAGTCGGTATAACCAACAGAGCCACCGCCGTACCAGGTTTTTTGGTTGCCCTGGTTAAAAGGGCCGCCTTGTTTCAAGCGCGCCACCAGGTCGGGGTTGGCGATGTAGAGCTTGCCAAAGGCTACCAGGTCATCACCGTGCTTCACGGCGTTTTCTGCCATTGTCTGGTCGTAGCCGTTGTTCACCATCCAGGCGCCTTTGCCGCCTGCTTCGCGGTAGGCGGCTTTGAGCGCGGCATAGTCAAACGGGCGATCGGGCAATTCGCGCGGGCCGCCGGTTGCGCCTTCAATGATGTGGATGTAGGCCAGGTTCATGCTGGCCAGTTCGCGCACGACGTGGTCAAACAGCGGCTGCGGATCTTCGTCAATCACGTCATTGGCAGGAGTGACGGGCGACAGCCGTATACCGGTGCGGCCACCGCCGACGGCAGCCGTCACGGCGCGGGTCACTTCCAGCAGCAGCCGTGAACGGTTTTCAATCGAGCCGCCGTAGTCGTCTTCTCGCTGGTTGGCGCCGGTTTTTAAAAACTGGTCGAGCAGGTAGCCGTTGGCCGCGTGAATCTCCACCCCATCAAAGCCAGCCGTTTCAACCGCGTTGCGGGCGGCCGCCTGGTAGCTGTGAACCAGCTCAGGCAGCTCTTCGGGCTTGAGAGCGCGCGGGTCGGAGGTTTCAACAAAGACCGGCGCGCCGTCCTTGATCAGCACAGTTTTTGTTTTGGCAGTAATGGCCGATGGCGCGACCGGTGCGCCGTTGTCCGGCTGCAACGACGTGTGCGACACGCGGCCCACATGCCACAGCTGCACCACAATCTTGCCGCCTGCGGCGTGTACATCGTGGGTCACTTTCTTCCACGCATCGAGTTGCTCAGTCCCGTACAAACCGGGCACATCTGAGTAGCCTTGAGCCTGCTGGGTAATCGCGGTAGCCTCAGTGATGATCAGCCCCGCTGTGGCGCGCTGCGTGTAATAGGCGGCAGCAAACGAACCAGGAATCGCATCAGGCGAGCGGTTGCGCGTGAGTGGCGCCATGACGATGCGGTTGGCAAGCTGCAGGTCGCCTGCGCGTACCGGATCAAATAAAGTCTGCATAGAGGTGGGTCCAGGGGTACTTAAACAAGAATCAAGTGTGGCCGAAAACCGACTAGCCCGTGAAAGACGAGCTGCTCGATTTGTGCAGGTCGTCGATCCAGACAGTTTTGATCGCGCTCACTAGGGGTTTACTAGGGGGGAGCTTGCAAATCTGCCACCCGCATGATTATCATTGCGAGCCGATTTTGGCGATGATCAATAAAACATTCGAAAATATCCCATGAAAAAAGTACTTGCTACCCTTGTTATGGCTTCGTTCGCGATGGCTTCTGGCGCTGCTTTTGCCGCGTCACACGCCGGCGCTCCAGCGGGCGGCGCGCCGATGGACGCCAAAAAGATGGAAGAGATGAAGGCTGCTTGTAAAAAAGCCGATCCAAAAATGGACGACAAAATGAAGGCCGAGTGCAAAAAAATGGAAGCCAAGAAGTAATTCGGCGGCGTATCAATGCATTGCAAAAACGGGCTCTTGTAGCCCGTTTGTTTTCTGCATCCGGGCCACTCACCCCCCAAAAGTCAAGCTATCTGATCAGCCCCTCAGCCCGCATGGCCGCCTGCACTGCTGGCCGCTGGCTCATGTGGGCACGAAACGTAGCGATATTGGCAAAGCCTGAAATATCAACTTTCACCAGCGGCGCCCAGTTGGTGACGTTAAACAGGTACGGGTCCGCCACGCTGAAAGCATCGCCCATCAGATACTTTTTGCCCGCAAGTTGTTCGTCGACCCATCTAAAGCGGCTGAGCAATTTGTCAATCACCATCGGCTTGTACTCAGCGGGGGTGGCTGGGCTGAACAGGGGTGCAAAACCTTTGTGGAGCTCGGTGCCGATGAAGTTCAGCCAGCCCTGCATTTGCGCTCGCTCCACGGTGCCGTTGGCAGGTGCCAGGTTTTTTTCAGGCACCTGGTCAGCGATATATTGCACGATAGCCGGGCCTTCGGTCAGGCGGGTGCCGTCATTCAGCTCCAGCAGCGGCACATAACCCAACGGGTTGATGCTGTAGTAGTCAGTGCCGTCAAGCAGTTTGTGGGTTTTGGTCGGGGCTGCAATCGGTGTGAAGCTCATGCCCGCCTCATGCAGCGTGATGTGAACCGACAGCGAGCAGGCGCCGGGGGAATAGTAAAGCTTCATGAAACATCCTTGAAAAGTAAAAACCACGCTTGGATTATCTGGGGAGTGTACGCATGCCCACGTATCCAGGCGCAACCAGGGCTACTTCATGTTGTCCTACATTTTGAAAGCTCGACGGCTGATTCGCCTCTGACGGGCCAAGCATTAGCATCATGTTGTTTCGACTAAAGGATGTCACCATGCTCAAGTACGCCATCATTTTCGCGCTGATTTCACTGGTTGCCGGCGCCTTGGGCTTTGGCGGCGTTGCGGCTGGCTCTGCCGGCATTGCCAAAATTCTGTTTGGCCTGTTTTTAATTCTTGCCGTGATTTTTGTGGTGCTGGCTGCCTTGGGCGTGGGGGCAGTGAAAAAAGCCTTGAAATAAAGTACCGATACGCCCATGCACACCGCGACGATTGATTTGCAGCTTGACTACGAGGTCACGCACCCGGCTCACTTTCTATTCAACATCGAGGCTGCTTTTGACGAAGGCCAACGGGTGGTGTCGGAGCGCCTGAGCATTACACCCAGTGTGAAAGTGCGAACATTTTTCGACGAACGCAATGGCAATCGCTTTGTGCGGCTGGACGTGCCAAAGGGCATCTTGTCGGTCAACTATAACGCCCAGGTGGAGCTGATCTCTCATCCGCTACCGCTGCATCTGGACGAAGCCGAAATAACCGCCGTGCCCGATGATGTGCTGCGCTACCTGATGCCCAGCCGCTATTGCGAGTCAGACATTTTGAGCCGCGCCGCGCAGCAGCTGTTTGGCGACTTGCCGCACGGTCTGAGCCGGGTGCGCGCGATTGAAAGCTGGATTCACGACTCGATTTATTACCTGCCAGGTTTTAGCAACTCCACCACCACGGCGCAAGAAGTATTTGTGCAACGTGCAGGGGTATGCCGCGACTTTGCGCACTTGGGGATCACGTTTTGCCGGGCTTTAAACATTCCGGCGCGTTTGGTGGTGGGCTATGTGTATTTTGAAGAGCCACCGCAAGACTTTCATGCCGTGTTTGAGGCCTGGCTGGACAACCAGTGGGTGGTGTTTGACCCGACCAAAATGGCGCCAATTGACCGCCTGGTGCGCGTCGGTACCGGGCGCGATGCGATTGACGTGGCCTTTGCCACCATTTTTGGCGGCGTACAGATGCAGCGCAAGGAGTTGCAGATGCTTGAAGGTGACCGCACGCCAGTACAGTCCCTGGTGATGGTGTGAACCCGCGCGGTGCAGTTTGCGCAAATACAAGGGTAAGTGAAAGCAAACTAAACGCTATGTAATTTATAGCTAATTGCGCCCATATTTATTGCGCTTTCAAGTTTTATAGCTCTCATCTAACCGGTCGAGCTTGCGCATCAGCGATGGCCAGACAAACGCGCCGCCCAGGCCGCCTGTTTGTACGCGCATGGCTTCAGCCACGCCCTTGACGATCAGCGGGTTGACCTCTATCAACCCAGCGCCGCCAGCTGAACCCGAAAGAGCATCGATTTGAATGCGGCAGGTGTTCTCAAAGGTGTACATGCTTAAAAATGCATCGGCAATGGTTTTGCCCACCACCAGCAGGCCGTGGTTGCGCAGCACCAAAAAGTTAGCCTGGCCCAAGTCGGCTTGCAGGCGCGGCTTTTCTTCGTCTTTAAAGGCCACGCCTTCGTAGGCGTGGTACGCCAGCGAGGCGAGCACAAACGTCGACTGCTGACTGATGGGCAGCACGCCGCCCGCCTGCGCACTGACGGCCACGCCAGCGCGCGTGTGGGTGTGCAGCACACAACCTGCATCATGCCGCGCCTCATGTATGGCGCTGTGAATTACAAAACCGGCCGGGTTGACCGGGAAGGGTGAGTCGATGACCTTGTTGCACTGATCGTCCACCTTGACCAGGCTGGATGCCGTGATTTCATCAAACATCAGGCCATAGGGGTTGATGAGAAAGTGGTGTGCCTCTGCACCAGACACCGACTCAGGCAGCTTGGCAGTGATGTGGGTAAAGACTAAATCGCTCCATCCATAGAGCGCCACCAGCCGATAGCAGGCGGCCAGGTCGCAACGCAGTTGCCATTCTTCGGCAGTCACGGTGTCTTTGAGTGAGGCTATGGTCATGTGCGTTACCTTTGGTTTTTGTGGTGCTTCAGGATACGCTGTTGCCTGAAGCAAAACACTCAATATTGTAAAAATCGTCGCCAGGGTGACTGGGGTGTCTGCTTTTTTAAATGTCACCTGAAATACTCGCGATCCCATGAAAAAATCATCACCTAACCCAATAAATACAGGTTCAGGCAGCTATTAAAATAGGAAAATATTGGAAGCCTTCCTGATCTCAACCGGTATCGTCGCACTGGCCGAAATTGGCGACAAGACGCAATTGCTGGCGCTACTGCTGGCAGTGCGGTTTAAAAAGCCTTGGCCGATTGTGTGTGGCATTTTTGTCGCTACTATTTTGAACCACGCCATGGCCGGTGCGCTGGGCGCATGGATCACCACGCTGATGAGCCCACAAACCCTGCGCTGGACCTTGGGTGCATCCTTCATCGCCATGGCAGTGTGGATATTGATCCCTGACAAGCTGGACGACGGCGCAGACAAACCGCCGGTGCGCTTTGGTGTTTTTGGCACCACGCTCGTTCTGTTCTTTCTGGCCGAGATCGGCGACAAAACGCAGGTAGCAACCGTCATGCTGGCCGCGCGCTTTGACGCCTATGTGGCTGTGGTAGCGGGCACCACGCTGGGCATGATGCTGGCCAATGTGCCGGTGGTGTTGCTGGGTGAGCGCATGACGCGGCGGGTGCCGCTGCGGGTGGTGCATATTGTCAGTGCCATCGTTTTTTTGGGGCTGGGCCTGTTTGCTCTGATGGGCGACGGAGTCAAGTACGAATTGCAATAGCAACCAGTGTAAAAGCGCGCATTCTCAGGAAGTAAGAGACCTCGAGAGTCGCCATATAGCTTACGCCTGAGGAGCAACACGATTTTGCAAAGTACACCCTGGCCTGCGCGCAGCCAGCAATTAAGGAGCGTTAGGAAACTGCTGACGAAGTCAAAAAATTGCAAGATGTATCGCCACCTTCAGACTGGCACGGATATCAACCAGCACCGTCCCTTCCATGACTTTGCCTGGCCACCAGCCCTTTGTTGACAGCGGACTACGACGCGCGTGAACGCAATCTGGA
>Ga0105051_10008767_pt1 | contig 10171 bp, 3 predicted proteins | sample FRY02_FD_78383 | JGI IMG/M metagenome (GOLD analysis project Ga0105051, IMG submission 78383) | Freshwater microbial communities from Lake Fryxell liftoff mats and glacier meltwater in Antarctica - FRY-02 (megahit assembly) | ecosystem: Environmental > Aquatic > Freshwater > Ice > Glacier...
ATAATTTATTAATCGACTCCTTTAGACCAAGTTCATCAATTAAGAACAAACATTGCAATTGTTTCTTACCGATTAAACTTTTGAAATTTAATACGCCACAGAAACTTACGGAACCTACCTCAAAAGCCTGAAAGATATCGTATTCAATGCCAAATAACTCAAAGACTATGGAGTAGCTTATTGTAACTATCTGCGTTAAAAAGGAAACGTCAAGCTGAACCCTGAAATATAAAAAAAGTACGAATAAATTCAAAAGATAATCCGGATATTTATGTCTTTAAACGGTTACAGAAAAAGGATCAATGTAAACTTTGATAAGAGAAGATAAATTATGTATGATTTGAATATAAAGTCTAAAATACCATAAATCCCAGGTTTTGACAAAATGATGGACCTGATTGAGTAATAGATAAAGAACTTGACTTCTGAGATTTAAAAGTACAAGGGGATAAAGTCTCAAGAGAGTTGGATTCACGAGTTAATTCGTCAAAAACAAACAGATGGGGCTAAAAAGGTTCACTAGCTGAATGAGGAGCAGAAAAAGCTGTAAATCCGAATAAAAAATATGTAAGATAATCTGATGATGTCCCTGAGAGATTTCAAGTAGAGCAAGACAGTAAAACTGTAAAAAATAAACTAAAAAATAATTTAATGGAGAGAAAACGTTCACCCATGAAAATTTAATAATTAAAACTGGCTAGAATATCTTCATATTTCTAATGATCAACCAAAACTATATAACCATTTTCAAACCTTCTTATGAGTAATTACGACTCTATGTAGCATAAATTGGTTTAAAACTTATAAAATCCTTATAAAGATCAACACATATCGCAAGCTAATGTATATTCGAGCCTACTACATACATTATACCAAGTTAATGATAAATTAATCAAGTTAAAATTGATCAATCATGTATAAACAATCATTTCAAGCATGGCAATATCATTCCCAAATTTAGTAAATCACTGCCAAAAGTGTATTATTCCGTTCAGATCGTATGAAACGTATGTGTTTCTCGCCCTTAATACTCGCACCGTGTTCATGTGTTAATCTTCCTTTGGATGGTCCCCGAATGACCATTCTTTTTTCTATATTCCTTTCAACATTACATCCACAAGTCCCTTTACTTTATGCTTGTCTGATTTTTAGTTTCTATCTAAATTCTTATCGAACTTGAAATTATCGCCTTAATTATTAACTAAATTACCTGATTTGCTGTAAATCGATACTTTACGGTCGTATCCTGCCAATACCAGTTCGCTCTTTTATGAATTCAGAAGACCATTCGCAAATGGTAATCCTTTATGCACGATATCCCTTTCGTTTGTCAATATTTTTTATGATTCTGCCACATCAAATAATTTTGTATGGCTAGAATGTGTAATTACTAGGAGATTTTGCCCCTTATTTTAGAAACTAACATAATTTATCCATGCGTTGAGATTGGGCAATATTTTCTCGATATAAAATAATATCTCAAACAAGCTATCAACTTTCTAGAATGGGCCTGAGTATGGGAATTAATCGATTTTAGAATCAACAATATGAACTTAGGTATTTTTCTTGAAACTGCAGCTTACGATCTTTACGGATCCATCAACTGTGCCTACAGCCAAAATGTTACAGCTTGGATGGAAGTCTAAAGAGACGATTGGTGACTTTACAATTGTTTATTTTATTACTGCAGTCCAGCATTTAATAGAAGAGTTGTAAAATCCTAAGATTAAAGTGTTTGGACATGATCCAAGAGCAAACTTCTTGCAACTTGGGGCCCATTTACATGCCATTACTGATAATTTTACATCAATATTCACAAGCATTTTTTACCATTTTTTATTGTTTTTCCTCCACACAAATACGCTTCGATCATAGCTTGATGTGATTATCTTTTCATCGACTGACCAATCGATTTCCCCGATGGTTTGTGTATGATCTGTTATCTCTTGCAGCAAAGTCCAACTATTGACATCATTAAAGGTTTTTATTTAAAAAATATACACTCTCGTATTTTTCTTAGTGCCGATTGCACAGTACACTTAACTTTTTGAAAAGGAAAAGGCCGATATGCCATTTTATAGCAGTAGATCAATGTTTTTCATTTAATAGAGTTTATATCTTTTTTATTGATTTTACTTGATAATATTTTCATTTTTTACTTATTGGGGATTCTTTATTTGAAAATACTGTAAGAAAAATTAATAATGCAAGGTCATGAAAGATAATAAAATAATATGAATTAATCAGAAAGATAGAGATCCGATTTAGAAGGTTAGATCTCCTAAGACTAAAGTGAGTAAAAATAATAAACTTAAAATAAAATCTAAAGACTAAAATAAGAAAAACATGCAAAAAAATTAAACAGGTCAAAACAATAAGGAGAAACAATCCCAAACAAAAGCTTAGATAAGATCATAATACAATAAGCCTTTAAAGTAAAGATTCCAAAGAGCCGAACACGATAAGACAATCCATCCTCCTCAAGTAAGAACAAAGCAGAGTAAAAATGGTAGCCTCGAGCATCTTAAATATATCATGGGCATGAGTAACACAATTCACAACATCGACTAGCAAAAAGTTCCCAAAGCATAAAAAAGCCAAACAAAAGTTTCTATTAGTAAACTTTTTATATAACAGGTATGAAATAAAACTACCTGTTACTTTTGAGCGACAATAGTCAGGTAATTTAGTTTCCAATTGCAATGTTTACAACTCACAATAATGGGGAGATTTAACATGAACACGAAAATCGACAAAGTTAGCCCGCTCAGCTCATAAAGGATATTAAAATTGGACAGCCTGTTAAAATCAAATTGGAGATTGACTATTATAGACAGGAAAAGGATTAAATGGTTTTTAGAGCACTCCAGAACAGCATTCACGACAAATATGGTGAGAAACAGTAGGAACAAGATATTAGAATTAAGGAAATCAAGAAAAGCAAACAGTATTGAGCCGATTATCAAACCAAGCAAACAGTTTGAGCCGATTATCAAACCAATCAAACAGTATTGAGCTAAATTAAAAATAACAAAAAGGTAATATAATTGAGTCAGATTATCAAATAAAAAAAAAAGAGTATTGAGCAATATCATTAAATCAAGGAACAAGTATTTAGCCGTTAAATAAATCAAAGAACTATTATTGAGCCGTTTATTAAATTATAGGAATCTGATGCATGACAAAATAATATGATTATTCCTTAACACATTAAGTAGTATTACCTAAAAATTCCGGGCAAATTTTTCGCTTTTATTAATCGCAAAAGAAATTTTTATTATCTTAATTCAAGGTAAGAATATTTCAGTAATATAAAAAAATTAAAAACTTAAAAAGACCTGTAAAAACATGTTTCAGCTATTCTAGAGATCTTGATAGTTGGTTTATTTGAGCTATTCCATAAATTCCTGGTTTCTTTCCATGAACTATTTCACATTCAAGCCTATTTTTTCTTAATTTAATGGAATCTATATTGGTTAGACCAATTGACGGATGTTTTTAGCCAAATAATAGGGTTTGAACTCATACAGGCCTACATCGAACAGTCATAGATCTGTAATCAATCGAATTTTAAGCTATTTAATGGAACAACTGTATCTTTCCTACGTGTATTGGTTTGATGCCTAAAATTTTTCTCAAAATACTGTTAAAAATAAACAATGGAAGGTAAATTTAGTCTAAAATCTATGGTTCTGAGGATTTCAGCCTCAGTCTAAAAATATCCTTTTAACTTGATCTGTATCATTCTTCAATTAATTATGCTGGGAGGGTATATTTCTTCAAATTTAATAGCGATATAAAGAGACGCCTGTGCAATTGCAGTTGTTTAACTGTTGCTTCGAAAGCTAGAATATTTACAGAGGTAGATATCCATACAGTAGACTGCCAAGTACAATGTGCTCCTCCTGCATTGATACTTCCAAATCATTTTAAAAAGGTACTTTACTAAAAAGTTTCGAACCTTTACTTTAAGGGATTTGTGGAATTTTATGTAATTTTAATCGATTTTTTATTTACCTTGCAGTAATTTTAAGTAATCTATTGTTTAGTCTTCGTACTGCCAAATGTGATCTTTGGGATTCAATTTAATTTAGAACCTTACCGAAGATTTTTTTGCATTTTTTGCCACAATTATATTGGGGAAAATTGCACACATTTTTTTATTCTTTATAAACATCAGCTTTTAATGCATATTTTTTTATCGTTTGGCATTTTTTCTATTTTTTAGGGTTGTCTATTTTGTCTTATTTAATTCTGTTATGATTTCTTTGTCTTATCATTCTTAGAATTAACTTTTTTTTTATAATTTGACTTAATAAATCGAATTCGTATTTTTGCGTTAAATTTTGAATTGTTTGTAATAAAATTAATCAAATATTTATTCAAATATGAAATTCTTATAGAGTCTAAATCTTTTAAAGATTTGAGTTTATAAGATATTATTTTTTAACTAGTAAGTCTAAAAAGAAGCAAATAATCGATGGTTTAATAAATTCAGCAAAAAGTCTAAAATTATATGTTTATTTTGATTTTTGGCTCTGTGTTGCTATTACGCTAACTAATAATGAGTTCAATATTGATTGATTATAATTTTTTTAGATAAAAAACTTAAAATTCAAAAGAGGTAAATGAACGGAAACTATAGATAAAAAAATAACGAATATCATTAGAAAAGATAGACACTTGACAACATTCTTCAACTTAGTAACTATTTGAAATGCGATATTGATATCAATACCATTGCAATAGTAGTCAATCTAATTGAGCTTGGAGTTAAGCCCTAGTATATAGCCAGCTTGATTGCTGAAATTAAAAACACTCAAGACCCAGAAGGGCCAAACAGATGAAATACAGCAAAATAATATACTATAAGTAAATACCCATAAATGATGAGGACTTGTGTGCAGTACAATTTTTATTTCTATTTTCAAAGATTTGATCTCTTATTTTTACAGGTTTAAAACTTATCTACATTGATTATCACTATTAAACCCTTATTTACCTTCGTAATGATAAAGCTACCTTCAATGTCATTATATCAAATCATTGCCAAGCTAAACTAAGCAATTTGTATTCTCCACCAAGCGGTAAGAATATTTACTTTTTAAAAATGTAGGTAATTAAAAACAGATAAATTTTTTTATAATAGAAAAGTATAATTTCTTAAAATCAAGAACTGCAGAAGCTCACAACTACTCTCTCTTTTACTCAAAATTTTCTAATTTAATATTTTTAAACTAAATAGAGATTCTCTTATAATTAAGGCTGTACTACTTCTAAAGAATAAATCAAACTAAATTAATACGAAAAAAGAAGAAATTAATGTAATCAGATCATCATGCTTTGACCTTGAAAGCACTTCCTTCGGTTAATTTGCATTTTCCTCCTGTTGGTTTCGCCAAGATGTTTTTACAGTTGTTGCATGCGATTAATGTTTGGGCGTGACTGAAAACTACGCTTGTTTAATTGCATCCCCCACATTTTACGTCCATGAAGTAAGAATTCGCAACTGGCACTAATCTTTTTAGTTTATGGCTTTGTCTTTACAGATCAATTGTTGGGTGTAGAATATCTGCTTGCATGCTTTTAGTTGTTAAAGTGATATTAAAATACTATTTATGAATCAAAATTTAAAAATTCGATTTAAACTTACATTAATAAAAGAATATTATATTTTCTGAAGCTCTTTTACTATCTTTGTTTTACTTTTTCAGGCGTGTTTTTTGACTTTTTTCTTCAATCTGCTTATCTATTATATCATGTATTAAAAATTTAAATATATTAGTGTGGGGAAAATGAATTCGGAAATACTTGTACCTGACAAGATAAATTATCCCTTTTTTTATATCGGACATGGTGGTAACACTTTATATTTATTATTTTAGGTCTTATCATTTCTATTCTTTATGTATTATATCAGTCCTCATCGAACGGATTATTGTTTATTTTAGCCTTAGGAATATTTTCGGCATTAGTTTCGATAGGAAAGTTCGAGATTCAGTTAAAATTCTTTTACATTATCTGCATCGGCATTGTTTTTATCTTATTGCCTCTACTTTACTGCTATATTTCTTTTTAAAATGTAGGCCTTTTGGAGCTTGGCTCTATAATAGTTTTTTATATCAGCTCAATTTATGTGTCTAAATGCCAAACAGCTATACAAGAAATCGGCAAAAATAAGAAGAACGACTGAAAAAATTTGATGTTTCATAGAGCTTCACTAATGATAATATTTTTTAATTTAGAAATGATTTTGTAAACGAAAAATAAATTGTAAAATTGAACATTATTTAAAATAGCTTAATGTGAGTCACTTACCAAATAATTTAGCCTCAAGCTGTCTAATTTTTTATTCATAGTTAACATTTTTATTAATGCTACTCCCACCAGTGCCTGTAGTTTTTCTCTCGGCTGTGCTTGGAGTAATTACACTCTTTTTTTTAGTTATTGAATGCGCTGTCTTGTTCGTTTGAAGACTTTTTTTCTAAAGCTGCTCCAGATCTTTCATCAGTTTTTATTAATTGAATTTTTGGATTCTCTCCAACTCTTCCAACTTGTCCAGAATCTTCTGCTTCTATTTTTTTCTTCCTCCATTTTATACTACAGGTGTGTACATGGTAGAATCATGAGATTAAAGAAGTCTTTGACCAATGCTTACCAGAGATTTTTTAGTCTGAGCTGGTGTAAAGGTTTACTTTGGCTCGTTTACAGGCGAAAGAGATCTTTTTCTGTCATGAGTGCCGTTTGATTTTTAGTGAGGAACAATTTGAAAAGATTTTATTTAGAAACCATTATTTTTTAATTTATTTGACATACTCTCGGGAGGCCCAAAGTCGGCTGATTTGCGATAAGTGTTCATGCTGATCTAACTTTTAGAGTCCATATCTGCTTAACTTTGGGTGTATTGAGTCAATTGTAGTTTATGAATCTATTGTTTCATTCTGTGATTTTATTCGATTAATCTTTCTACATCTTGGAAAGAAACAGATGTTTTTTTAAGTTTTTCGTTCTACTACTGCAGATTGACTAATCTCGTCTGAATGTCTTCGGCAGAGAGACCCTTTCTTTTTAGATTGAGCAACTATTTGAGGTAGGAAATCTAAATGTCACAAAAATTACCTATTTTTGAAGTTTATTAATTATCTACATGTTCTGTCCATTAAACTGCATGGGCTTTACTTTCATCACTATCTAAAACTAGAAAATAACGTACATGTCTGGCTCTTTCGACAAATTTCAAAGTATTCATGGTTTAATCCATGTTGTTTGAAGAAGGAGAAATATTACCCACAATAAAAGTATATGTATTTCCTGTCAATGATTATTGAAGTAATCTGGTCAATTTCGACTCTCTGAAGGCAGCGATCATTTTTGTCTTAGAAGAAAGAGAAGCTATGACTTTACCCAACGTTGTTAATGACTGGTTTATGTTTTTGAGTTATCTGAAATGATCTGAATCCATCGTTTAGCTTTTATTAACCTTTTATGAACCGGCCAAATCACATAAATTAAGTCTTGCTTTCTATCTTAATCAAATATGTACCTTGAACATTCCCTTTTCATCAGGATGAGTTGATTAAAGCAAAATTTGGAAAATTGTATGTGATCTGCTACTTTTTGTATTCATCGAAGTTTGACGGATAAAACGATTCTTTTCGCCTCGTTTCATCAATTATAAACAGTCCAAATAATGAGTTACTGCATATTCAGCCAATCCCTAAACAAATATTCCGTCTACTTTTGATTCGTGAATGTTCAAAGACTTTGGCTTAGGAAAATCCTGATATTTTTAAAATAAAGTACCTGCAAAAGATCATAAATTTTTTAATTGTAAATTTGCAAAAACGAACAGTAAATATTGAAAAGAGGATTTCCATTTTTCAAGTCATAACGTTTTATTTCTTGAAACAGTTTAAAAATGGTTCTGGGAATCAATCCTGCATAGTTTTCGTCTGATTACAAATCTTCAAAGAAGGTGTTTTGCTGTTGTTTAGCCTTAGAATTTTTAGTGACTGTGTATTACCAATCACTGCCGAACATAGTGTGAGTTTTTCCTGAGCCTGTCTGTCCATAAGCGAAAACAGTCAAATTGTAGCCCTCAGGAATTTTGGGTACGTATTACGAGAAGAGATTAAAAAAGTCTTTTTGATTAGCGTCTTTTGATACGGCTTCATCGAATTTAATGGTTAATGAAGTTACAACATCAGTAGTTATGTTAACAGTTTTTCCCTAATTGATAGAAATTAAAATACATCCTGATCAACCTCAACGACTTACTTACTTCCAATTTCCTGTCCGACTAATGGCCTGACTCGAATATAGACTTTAATGGCTGTAGATTTTTATTAGTTTCCTTTTTGCATTCTTATAAATGAAATTTATATTTTTCATTAATTATATTATGAAAAACTATTTAATATCGTACTAAAATGATCGCTTAATGTAAATAATTAGAAAATCTTGAAAAAGATAAACCATTGATACAATATCTCTTAAATAACATTATCGGAACAATCTTGGCATAACTATTCCGATGAGTATTCTATTAGGTATTTATATCAATTCGATTAAGTATGCTCTCGAATATACAAAATGTTATTGCACCTGATAAGAACTTCTCCTAATTATCCTTTGCTTTCGCCGTTTACTACTTCTTCTGCATTAGCCAACTGAGATAATTATATTTTTACCAACAAGTTCATGTATTAGTCTTTAGATTGGAGAATCCCTCTAAGCTACCAACCCCATTTTAGTTGGACGCATACTACTTTTCCGTGAAGTCCCAATAAGAAGGGCTCAGGATTTTACATTTGTAACTAACTTAAGATTAAAGGATACCGATAATGACATGCTTCTATTTTTTTATTCTCAAGAATCAATATTTCAATTCAAAAAGATCTCTTATATAAATAAATATACCGAAAATTAATATTTATTTATCTTATAAATTTTAATTATATTATTACCTATTCAAATTTATTGTTAAAACTAAAGTTTAAAGACTAAATCTTATAATTCCATGTAAATCAGTTAATAGAATTATAGATTTGATGAAGTAAGCCTTATCGTCCCATTTGGGTCGATAGTTAAATATATTGTTATTAGTAAATCTTTTAATTTAGTTAATAAATTCCTTAAATATTGTTACAATTAATCTTTGTCTTATACAATTAAGTAAGAATCAATAATAAAGCAACAAAAGTGCATCAAAAGCAATGAAATTTCGGGACAAGATAAAGAACAAAATAAAAACAACAAAGCAATAGTAAACGATCAAGTAGTAAGCCTACATCCCTTAATCAAATAAGTTCGACTAAACCCACATCAATGTCAGGTTCATTAACGCAGAGACTAAAACCCAATCTGCAGAGATCAAAGTCATAGGAGAATGGATTGAAGGGGCTGGATATTATAACAAGATCAAGAATTAACAACGAAAGCTAATTTTGAACTGTAAATGGTTCAGAAAAACTCAGAATAATATTTAGGAAATTAAGATCAAGAGAAATTAATATCAGCTCAACTTTAATGACATATCAACGACTCTGCAGGTTCAATGTTTGCCTGAAGCTGAAGGTACTTTTTTTATAACACAGGAATGGAGTACGAAGGAATGCCCTTGATCAAGATTATTGGCCCTATTTTTATGGATAAGGAAATATAATAAGAAGGTAATCAATTATTCGACGACCAAAAAGCTGCATTTTTCGTCAATTTTAAAGAGTTAAATATCGCTTCAATCGAATAAGATTAAAATACTATAAAAGAAGGACTAATCAAAATCTAAAATAATCAATCCATATAAATTCTTGCAAAAAAATCATTCATGACAGGAAACTAGATACTCTATCGAAATACTCTTTATTGGTCTAAATCCAAAATTCCCTCAAATTATCCTGAGGTATTGATAATTGAGTAAGAAAGTAAAACTTTGACAATCTTCCTGAATGAATAAAATGATTTTATCTCTGTATAGTTTAGTAGCAGTAAAACAAGAGATATTTTTTTCCTGTTAACAAGAATAGTAAAAAAAAATATGGAGCAAATAAAAAGTTAATAAAAATAAAAATAAATGTAGCAAAAGCCATAATTTTCTCATTAAAACTTTAAGATACTTGTCTTATAAGACACTAATTAGAAATAAATCGATATACCGATATAAAAGTCTGAC
>Ga0105051_10008769_pt1 | contig 10170 bp, 12 predicted proteins | sample FRY02_FD_78383 | JGI IMG/M metagenome (GOLD analysis project Ga0105051, IMG submission 78383) | Freshwater microbial communities from Lake Fryxell liftoff mats and glacier meltwater in Antarctica - FRY-02 (megahit assembly) | ecosystem: Environmental > Aquatic > Freshwater > Ice > Glacier...
GGAAAGGATTTTAAATTTTATAATTATTATAAAATATTTCATTATATTTTCTTTTAAAAATTACATTTTTTATTCTATATTTTGGGGTTGGGGTTGGGGTTGGGGTTGGGGTTGGGGTTGGGGTTGGGCCCAACCCCAACCCCAACCCCAAATATAGAATAAAAAATGTAATTTTTAAAAGAAAATATAATGAAATATTTTATAATAATTATAAAATTTAAAATCCTTTCCTGATAAAGAATATAATAAGTTATAAATAGTATAATGAGAGAAAAGATAATCCAAACAGTATGTCAAACCGTTTAAAAAGAGTTTGACATGGGTTTCTGTGCAATCAACCAAGAGAATTTCTATACTTTTAGTTTACAGAATCCTAAAAGAGAGATCATTCATTACCGGTATAACATTTATTAATTAGATTTGAATCAACTACTTTTTAGTTTCTGCCGGCTGAAGGAATTATTGAGCCCAAATAGGCCTAGAAAATTCAGATTTTATGGTTACCGAGGGTAGCGGAGGTTGAAAATTATTTATTGGAAAGGTTTTGGTAGCTATTGCTATATTACATGTAAAAGGTGAAGAGTCGGTTAAAATTAAAATATCTGGAATTGGAAAATATCCGTATTTGGATATCAATACTAAAAAAATAGATTTTGAAACCCTCTTAGTCGGAAAAAAAAAAGTAGAAATTAAAATAAAAAGTCAAAAGAAATAATATTACACAACAGCTCAAAAGTGCGTGCATTATTTACCGTAAATCAAGTAATCGGTCACAGCTATGAAGACAAATCTTTCTCGGTTGACGTAAAAGAAGGTGAACTTGATTCGGACCAAAGTTTCTAAATAGTTCTGACTTATAGGTTAGCTATTAAATCTTTAATAACTCCCTAAATAAATCCCTTAATAATTGCTTAGTCCTTCCATTTGCCATGTGACCAGTGTGTCCCACTTCGAGATCAACACTGTTGGTGGAAATACGATCAATTTCTAGTGTATGGGTCACGGGGTATCATTCGATGTCTTTTTCTCAGTTCAGTCCATCAATTATTAGGAAGTTAGGTTAGCCTCTCTTTAATTAGGTTGGGTTAGATGATCAGCAGGATGTTCATGATCAATAATCCATAAGATCTTTAAACCAAATATGAGTTTTTCAATTAACCAGGGAATGTATTTAGTTTCTCCAAAACTAAAGGAATTTTGGGACCAAAATAACAACAGAGAATTATCGTTTATTTTAATCCTACTCAACCAGTGAGCTATTATTCAAGGGTGTTTTGTTTGGTCCGAAACCACCAGATTCTGTATCCGTATATTAATTTATAGTTATTTGGATTTTATTGGAACTGGGTATGATCTGTTGATGAAACCATTAGCATTAACTTAGAACCATATAGGTAGATGATATTAATGAAGATCTGTTCAGGACGAGAGTTGTGGAAGGGAGGTTATCGTTACTAGACTTCAAATATTTGGAGAATTCTATTATCAATGGTCCACAATATGCAACTTATAGAGAAAGTATTAAGATGAGAAAGGAAACTTAGCATTAAGATAATGATATTGCATTACATAAAGAGTTGATTTAGAGTATTAGAAATAAAACCAAAATTGTTCATTTGTCTGAGGAACATATAGACTTTGGATTTTAACCTTTTATGAAGAGTTCCACTTCGAGAGAAGTTATTTTGACTAATAATCTTCCTATAAGTTTACAAGTAATTTTAAAATTTATCAGGTATTTTGGACAATTTAAAAAGAAGATGTCTAATCTGAAAATGAGAAAATAGAAGTTTTTAAAGTTGAACCAGCTCAAGCTGTATTAAAAGGAAAATCATCAGTTAAATTTGAGATAAGCTTCGGCCCGACCAAAAATTCCTTTTACTTTTTCCAACACGTGTAATTTTTTGCTGTTAAAATGGATTCTCGATCCACCAAAGAAATAATGGAGAAATCTCGCACCTATAGCCATTTCATGCCTAAAACAGGTTCTTTAAAGCCCTAGTAAGCAAGTATCCATTATATTAATCAGATATCCAAATGGACGAAATGGTGCCGTCAATCGAAGGTTCGTTATTCTGTGTGGGGCATTCCTTCCAAGAAGGGACGCAACCGTTCATCCCGATAATGTCCATAAAACCTAGTCACAAAGTCTACTTTAAACCCTGTGCACTCGGAGAATCGGTCTATCAAACTTTGGAGTTTATTAATCAGACTGATACGCCTGCGTATTTTAAGTTTGGTGCGAATTTGGTGGGAGAGGTCAAAGTGTTTCCCTAGTAGGGAGTAGTGGAGGCTAAGAGTTTTAGCATTATTTTGTTGGAGTTTGTCCCAACTAAGGAGGGCGGGTTCTAGAGCACATTGTATGCCAGTTTGAATCATTCGGCCTCGAATTAGGCTGTTATTAATTGTTTTGGGTATCCTAGTTTTTATTAAGGTATTGTTGTGGACCTAGTTTGTAGATTAATAATTAAGGCAAAGTTTATTTCCCACCCTCTTTTATTGGCGTTGTAAGTAAATAAACTGTTTAGATCAAAAATACATCAATGATTGAGTATATATTATTTATTTTTTTAGATGTGAATTTTAAATTTAAGTTCCTGAAACCTACCAAGATGAAGTAAATAAAAATTTAATCAGATTTATATAAATCCAACTAAAGGCTCACTAAAAGCGCAAGAATTTAAATCCCTTGAATTCAATTTCATTCCATTGAAGAAAAAGAAATATAAAATAAACGTACCAATCTTATTCAAACAAATGCCAATTAATCCAGTATACGGGTTTTTCAATCCCGGATCTGCCTAAAATACTTACGAAATGGCCCATAAATCAGTTGAACTGAAATTCGAAGTGATAGGGTAAGGATCTGACGGGGATTTGTCATTTAGTCCCAATTAGATTAATTTCGATGATGTTAAGATTAATTTCAATAAAAAAGTACTTAAGAATTTTATAAGGTGTATTTCAGTTTGAAAAATTAATCGAGTTGTATGTTTAATGTTCAATTAATCCTCAAATCGACAGATAAAAAACAGCAACTAAGCCATTGGTTCGACCTGGATTTCCAGGAAGGAATTATAGCCGGCAATTCCCAAATAGACGTAGGAATAACCTTCAGTCCAACGGAAGTTTGTGACTTGAATATTGAACTTATCTGCTTCACCAAAGAAAGATCTTTGAAAGGTTTAGGATTTATAAATTTAGGTGCTTATACATAGGAGACACAGGAATTTGTGCAGTAGAAATGCAAGATACCTGTTAGGGCAAAAGGAAGTTACCCACTCTTAAAAATAGTGGATGTCAGGAATGATAGTATTTCAGTTGCAACTTTATGGGAGAACATGCAAATAAACAAAATAAATAAACAATTAGCTAATAATCTGAATGATGACGAGAAGAAATATTTAAACATTGGTTTATAACAATAAATTTAAGAAACGCTAACTTACCAAGAAGCCAATGCCCTAATGAAAGACCTGTAAACCTACATCTGGAATTTCGGTTGCCTGCCTATCCAAACAAACATAAAACCGCGCGTGATAATAATAACAATCCAGAACATCGGAGGAACGGACCTCGACTGGAACTTCAAACTGCCTTCCGACTCTTAAGTCGATGTGGAGCCGTGGGCGGATCCGGGAGAACCCACCTCAGAAGAAGCCTTCGAAAAGTTTATTATAGAGAAACGCATTTTTGAGATTAGTCCCAAGAAGGGCTTTCTCAAACCGGGGTAACTCGCCGATATTTAGATTACGTACAATCCATAGAATTAGGAGGACGGAAATGGTAATTCGGAGGCTGTTAAGCATTATTTGTAAGTTGTTTTGGAAATTTTGAATGGGAAACCCATTGTTATTTAGTTGAGAGGAATGACGGTTGCACTTATGAAAGGTATAATATTGTAAGAAATAGGGATGCTTACTTTGAGGAAAAATAATTTCACGTTGCCGGATGTATTAATTGGACTATTGTTGCCGCTAACTTTTCCGATTGAGGTTAATAATGTTGGCTCAGGAAATATTATTTATAAAGTTTAGACCAAAGAAATATCAGACAATAAATAATTATAAAATAGGTAACTTATTTTAATTTAGAAATTTCAAAATATTTGATATAAAGAATTAATAAGGTAGTTTAAATCCCGGAGAGAAGCAATATCTATATTGCTTATTTAGACCTTTAGAATAAAAAATATACGAGTTTCTAATAACAATTTAAGTATTCGACCACTCCCAATAAATCGATAACATCGAAGTACAAATAAATAAGTTAGGTAACCGTGAAATGCGCTGGTTATTTCAAAAACACCTAAAAACAACTGAGCATCCAAGAAGATCTTCCTTCTTAAAGATCTCAAGTCTCAACAATCGGAAGTCAAGTATATTAATATTATCTAGGTGTTCTTTTCGATGGAGGAAATTGATTTCGGGGAAGTCAATGTCAACGAAAGTGAGTACCGAATCCTCATTTTATATAATCTTTCGGAAACTAATAAGCTTTCTTTCTAGTTCAAGAATACTGGGTTGGTGTGTGGGGATGAGTTGATTCTCGAGCCAATCTAGGGATAGATATTACCCAAATAATTTATAGAAGTTATATTATTATATAATTAGATAAAACTAACATTGATTCCGAATATACTACCTTCTGTTTACGAAGGTGAAATTGAATGTAAAATACTTTGGTATCTAACTCAAGAACAAAATTCGCAAACTCACAACGACGAAACTTTATTCCTGCGTATAAAAAAGCGTTCGGATTTCAAAAACGTATAAATCACCAACCAGTAAGTTTTTCGCCTTTAATATAACCTAATTAGACTTCTGTACGAGTACCAAGAGCAAGACGAAAACTAATCGCCTATCAACATCCTTTTATCGCAAATAATCCAGGAAGTCATAACTGGACAGGAATTGTAGGAGTATCTGGACAAAGTGGACGATAATGCAAGTTTGCTGTTTAAGTAGTTGGAGGACCAGGGGAAGGATTGGGTTGAGAGTTCATAGGATCTTGTGTAACATAGGTATCATTATTAATGGAGGGAGGCTTATGGGATTTTAGGGTTGTGTAACCGGATCTAAAGAATTCCAAGTAAATGTTCATTAGCAATGAGTTTGTTGAGTTGGTTGATAATATAAGTGAAAACACTTTCTTCAATTTAATATAGGAGGCTACCAGGAAAGAAACTGATTTGCTTAGGGTTAGCAAAACATTCATTACGCCTAACAAATGAATAATAATTATAAAATTATAATCATATCTTATGCTAAAGAGAATAAACCTGAGATCTCTGCTACTGAAATCCCATATTTAGTTCAGCGAAATGCAACAATTCAATTCTACTTTCCTCTCGGCCACCAACGCTACCTATATCGAACACCTTTATAGCCAATGGCTATCGGATCCCACTTCGGTGCACAGTTCCTGGCACTCGTATTTTTTAAACGAAGCGAAAGATCTCCCTTCTGAACAATCTTTTTCTATTCCTAACTACTATTCCCAATTCACTGTGACTCAATAGAACAGTATCGTCAACCAAAGCATCAGGATTCAAATGATGAAACTGGCTTATTAATAATATGGACATTTGGTAAGCACGTTGGATCCGCTAGGCTTAGACATGAAAATTTATCATTAGGCACACTTGATTGAGAAGTTAGAAGAGGCTAGTTAGAGGTTGAATCCCGAGTATTATGGCTTTAGCAAGGATAATATGCAATAGGAGTATTCCATGTTTTATGGCGGATTAGGAGTAAGATATAACTTATTATTAGGGGTTTAATAGGTTGTAGTAACCCATGAAACTACAAGATATCTATAATAAACTAAAAAAAGTGTATACCCAGAATGTCGGATACGAGTTCACCTACATCGACAACCAAGAACAGAAGAACTGGATCCTGGACCAGATCGAACAAGACTCCTTCCATGAGACTACCAAAGAACGCAAGCTCGAAATATTCTCGTACCTTTGCGAAAACAACACTTTTAACGAATTCCTGAAAAATAAATTCCCGACTTCCAAGCGTTTTGGAATCGAAGGTTGCGACACCTCAATTTCCGCCCTGAAGGCTCTGGTGTCTGTAGCCGGATAGGATAAACTTGACCATTTGGTGTTTGGGATGGCGCATAGAGGGAGGTTGAATACTTTGGCGTTGGTGATGAGGAAACCGTTTGAGGAGATATTCGCCGAGTTTAAGGAATTGAAGTATGAGTAGAGTCATTTGATCGATAATGAATGGGGTAAGATGGGCGATGTAAAGGTAACGCATAATTATATTAAAGTATCATTTGGGAATCACTCATGATCAGCAATTCGATAATGGACATAGTTTGAGGACAACTATTCTACCTAATCCTAGTCATTTGGAAACTGTTGATCCTGTGGTATATGGAAAAGTCAGAGCTTTACAAGATTTTGATGAAGATTTGTAAAGAAAGAAAAATATCGGAATAGTGCTACACGGAGACGCAGCCCATGCAGGCCAAGGGTATCCGCTCATATTTCAAGTGTGGTTTATGAAACCTACCAATTCCAAGATCTGCAATGCTACACTTCCGGGGGCATAATCCACTTAATAACTAATAACCAAATCGGTTTCACAACCACTCAACGTGACGCCCGTTCCGGTCTTTACTGCACGGAGGTTGCCAAAACTATAATGGCTCCTATTTTCCACGTAAATGCCGATGATCCTATTATGGTGGACAAGGTCATCAGGATGAGTTTGGAATATAGGCAGAAATTCGGAAAAGATGTGGTTATTGATATAGTAGGCTATAGGAAATATGGGCATAATGAGTTAGATTAGCCCTTGTTTACGTAGCCGTTGATGTATAAGAAGATCAACAGCTATCCCAATGTTTATCAAATCTATTAGGAATAGTTGTTGAAAGAAGGCATTATTAGTAAAGAGTAGATTTAGAAAAATGAGGATGAGTTTAATGAGGTCTTTAATAAAGCTTACGAGATTTCTAGAAAAGATGATGTTAAAAATTATCAATGGGTTCCTAAACCTTATGAGGAAATGATGACTCCTTTATAATGGGGTTAAATCAAAAATACCGGAATCCCTTTAGAATCCTTAAAAGATTTCGGACAGAAAATATCAAAAATAACGGGCATAAACGCACACCCTCAAATATAAAAAATATACGATCAACGTTACAAGTCAATATCTGAGGGGGGTATCGATTTTGGGACCGCTGAAGCGCTGGCTTTCTACACTTTGCTCCAGGAAGGTTACGGAGTGCGTCTTTCGGGACAGGACGTCGAACGTGGAACATTCTCGCATAGACATGCGGTTGTGCATGATCAGGAGGTAAAGAAAGAAGTCAGGCCGATTGATAATGCGCTAGATGAGGTGTAGAGGAAGAGGTTTACAGTAACAAATAGTCATTTGAGTGAGTATGGGGTTTTAGGATTCGAGTATGGGTATAATATTACCAATCCCAACTATTTGGTGATTTGGGAGGCTTAGTTTGGAGATTTTGCGAATACGGCATAAATCATGATTGATAATTATATAGTTAGTGGAGAAACCAAGTGGAAATAATAAGTAATATAGTTAATTATAGAGTGGTATTGTGATGATGTTGCCCCACGGTATGGACGGCAATGGTCCTGAACACAGTTCTGCAAGGCTAGAACGTTACCTACAACTTTCGGACGACAACTACTACATCCAAAAACAATCACTAAAGCCCAACGGATCCCTGAAAAACCAAACAAATAACGTTAACATCCAGATCACCTGTCCGACCACTTCGGCAAACTACTTCCATCTACTGCGTCGTTAAATGCGTCGAATGTAGAGGAAGCCATTGATAGTGATGGCCTCTAAGAAGTTATTGAGGTTTAGAGGGGCTAGTTCCAGTTTGGAGGATATGGATGAAGGCAAGAGGTTTAAGTGGGTGATAGGAGATGACTTGAAGGCTGAGGGGATTAAGAAAGTGTTTTTATGTAGTGGGTAAGTCTATTATGATATTTTGGAGAGAAGATAATAGGAGGACAGAAAAGATATAGCCATAATCAGACTGGAATAACTCTCCCCTTTCCCTTACAACGAACTTAAATCTGAGTTATCCAAATACGCAACCTGTCAAATGCACTGGATCTAGGAAGAGCACATGAACTAGGGAGCTTGGGGATACGTGAAGCAACGTATTCCAATCGTCCTCGAAGAACTATAGATCATCTAGAAGGTGGGCTATATCGGTAGAAAAAATAGTGCTAGTTCAGCTACTGGTAGTCATAAGACCCATGTTACGGAATTGAAATAATTCCTAGATGTGGCTTTTAGTTAGTGAAATAACTACTCAATTCTTATTAATATTAAATAAATTAAAAATCTTTATTTTTTTGTTTTGTTTTATAATTATAGGTATTTATTCAAAATTATTTTTGATAAAATTTTAAAATTTAAATAAATAGTACTTTTGATTCAAATAAAAATTTAGTATAATATATTATATTCAGTAAAATTATTTTTCTTTTGTTTTTTTAAAAATATATCATAACCGTAAACTAGTAAATTGCGATCATATAAATATAAAAATATAATAAAGTAAAATGATTAAAGACGCTTACTTAGAGGAAGCGGACAACTTGCTTAAAATCCGTTAAATCCGACAATCGAACCTGGACTTATGCTCTAAACGGCTCCGAATAACGGAACTATACCAATCGAACCTGGATGAGAAGATCTCCTCTCTTCAAGTGATAGTTTCGACTTTGAACCCGATGCTGGGATCCTCTACGTTGCTGATCCCGGTGATTTATAACGAAGTGGGTATGGTAAATTGCACCCTGATACTCTTTTGTCTCTTTTTGATCAATTATAGCACCAGTAATCTCTTGATTATGAATGTCAGATAGGGCGAAAGTGATTTGTTGGAGGTCGTTTAGAGGATTTTGGGCAAGAAATATGTTACATTTTATGCCCTGATTTCTAGTGTCCTAATGTTCCTCGTTGCTATTGTTTATTTTTTGTTAATGTGCAATATGGTGCATGGAACATTCAGTTTCTTTTTCCTCAAATTCGGCTGGCGAATTGGACAAAAAGATAAAATCACTTTCGATATTTACTCATATTAGTACACTGTTATAATTTTAACATTAATGGCTTTCTTTCTTGTTAATATGAAAAACTTAAATAAAATTTTAAAATTGGGTAGTTACGGATTTACTGCAGTCATAGGATACATAGTTTTCATATTTGTGAAAATGATATAGAATCTGGTCTAAAATGGTTCAATAAGAGAGATAGAAGACAAAGGGGCCAAATTACTCTTAGTTACTGATGAAATATAAAAAGCCTCTGGAACCCTAGCGCTCTCCTTCCTAATTTAAAACTGCGTAATTTCAATATACAACAAAAACCAGAACCCTTCAAACAACAAACGGGACCTATTCATCGCATACTTCCTGGCTTTCCTAATCTACTCCTACATTGGTATATTCGGGCAGATCGGGATCCTGGGAAAATAGGCCTCCGTGCAGAACACCGTAATGGATTTCTTTCCCTCCGATGACACTTTCGCACTGGTTATTCAGATCTGGTATGCGGTGTATCTGGCTTTGGTGTTGCCTTTTTTAGTCATGATTGCGAGGAACTAATTTTTCAGTTTGTTCTATGATGTGGCCGAAACGATACCCAATTAGTATGAGTTCGGCTTTAATATTAGTATTTTGGGCATTTGTGCAGGGTGTGGATTGTTTAATATTGACCCCAAGATTTTACTAGGGTAGAAAAATATGTTATCTTAGGTTTAATGGGGCCTTAGCGGGATTTTTTGTTAGTTATTTTTATCCCATTGCGCTGCATTTGAAATAATTGATGATGAATTTCAAATAATAGCGAAGCTTATTAACCCCAGAACGTAATAATTATTTATTACTAGTTAAATAAGGTTAAGATAGTAAATTTTAATTCTATTTATAATTTGTCTCTTTTGGCTTGCTAATTGGAGTCGGATTTTATTTATTAGTCATTTAAATGGCTAGTTTATTTTGAAAGTTATTAAAAAATTTGCTCATTATATAAGTTAAAATATTAAATTTTATAAATTTGATTAAATTGGAAATTTATTATTTTAAAAAGTATATTTATTATTAAAAAGAGTATATAAAAGTAAAATTTAAATGAATAAAAATAATTTTCTGAATAA
>Ga0105051_10008771_pt1 | contig 10170 bp, 8 predicted proteins | sample FRY02_FD_78383 | JGI IMG/M metagenome (GOLD analysis project Ga0105051, IMG submission 78383) | Freshwater microbial communities from Lake Fryxell liftoff mats and glacier meltwater in Antarctica - FRY-02 (megahit assembly) | ecosystem: Environmental > Aquatic > Freshwater > Ice > Glacier...
CCATCCGGGAACCTGTTCGAGGTCTCTGACAAATCTTGTTTCACTCGCTCCTCCGTAGAGTTCACCGAGAATCCCACACCAAAACCAGCGAGTGATCTTTGCCCTGGGACCAAGAAGATCTGCATCCTGTTAACGCTCACCCAAAATCTGCCCACTTCTCCACTGAAATCACCTGTCCAATACTGCTCAGGTGGCCTAGTTTTCAGTGAGCAAAAATGGCCTGATTTTGGGTGAGCGTTAACACCAGGGCATCACTGGTTTGGTCGAATGGGAAGTGTAATTTCTACACGTGGTTAGGTAATTCGTCACGCGCAGCACCTCATCCCGACAAAGTCGTTCCACTCCCTTGTGATTTACCTAAAATCATTACGTGGCAGTCCCCATGACATTAGATCCTCACCCTTGGGCTAGCGTGTCAGCAAATAAACCGTAATTTTCGGGGGGAAACATGAAAAAATTGTTGTTGCGGTCACTAAGCATTCTCACTACTTCGGCACTCCTTATGCCCATGGCTGTTTCTTCAGCCCACGCGGCAAACCGTGTGGATGATCCTGAAACGGTTTGGATCGTCGGGGAGCAGTATCAGCAAGAATCAGGCTTTTGCTTTTCCAAGAAATTGAAGCAGAAAAGAGTGAAGCAGGAATTGCAGGTCCTAGATATTGGCGGGACGTGGGTGAAGTTGTCATCTTCTTCTTCCTACACGAAGAGTTCCGAGTGTCCGAGGAAAAATCCATACTCGGTTACATATTTTTTCATTGCCCGGCAATCAGGGGTCCTTGTTGATTCAGAGGTTTCGGAATATCAACTTCCAGCTCGTGAGTATCTAAATGACGGTCCTGAGGACATTTTTATCAAGACGCTATACCCGACTAAACAGGATCATGAAAAGGCGCTGCTCAAAGCGTTCATGGAATTACTCAAATGAGCTAACTGGGATTGCACCTTTACGACAAGTTCGAAATTGAGTTAAACCATCTGCTCCTTAAATGTTTTCGAGGTCGCGTTCAAACTCGCACCCCTTATCCAGAGCGCGCAACATGAGATCCGTCATCTCAGCCTGTAACGAGCCTTCAAGCCGAGTTGTATCATCCCAAGCGGAATCAGACAATGGTATTTTTGCGCGGGTTAAGGCATCCTCGACCGCGCTTCGATTTTGTTTTGCCATATACAATTTCTCGTTGAGACTCGTGTAAGCGCCCGCGAATGTCATACAATCATTATTCGAGCATGCGGTTAGCAGTGACACAACCACAATGGCGGCACCCAACATTCGTAACGATTTGTTGGTCTTCATTGGTTACACTATATTGGGTCAAAAGGTGCAAAACCGATAAACTTATTCACTCAACGTTGATTCAACGTTACCTAGGCATGCTAACGAGCGAGTGAACCGAGGGAGCCTAATCTCTTCATGCATGCGGGCCTCAGGGTTTTCTCCCAAATATGGCTTTAATGACGGCGACCACCACCGAACCTATGAGAATCACGAGAAGACCAACCCAGAGCACTACATATGCACCCAGGTCAACTCCAAAAGGATTAATAATCCAGTTCAGCATGTTTCCCCCCCCTAGTTACAAATCTTTCTACGATCCGATGATTCCAAAAACTGTTTCAAGCAACATGGCTGCCTTCTGACGCAAATCTCGTTTTCAACTGCTGTCCAAGCCAGCCAGAAGACCATGTTGCATCGAATACCTCACGAACAATAAACGCTCTTTCGTCAGTCTCTGGCATTGGACTCCTTAATCATTGGTCAAGGAACCGGATCATCAGGAAGAGGGGACAGCTTCTGGAGACTGGGAAGGGCTTGAGGATGGCTCAGCTGTGGGCGGCACTTCTGGCTCGGAATCAAGCAAATCAGGGGTCATCGTCCTGAAAGATGAGAATGTGTCATCAACGTTGCCTTGATGAAACAGCCTGATTGCATTCACTCGAGCTAGGCGATCAAACTTCTTTTTCCAATTGGCACCCAGCGGCTTTTGAACAAGTTCCTGAAGTTGGACGCCAGCGCTGTCTGCGAGCGTGATTGATGATTGAAGGAGTCTGAGATCCGCAATCACTGCATGGGATGCCTTGAGATGGGCTTCGGCCCCTGGGATGCCAGCTTCCACTTCATTACCTTGGTTCGTCGCCACACTCAATTCCGATTGCGCAGTAGCCCGCCGATCGAAGAGCGCTTTGTAGGCGTCGTACCTGATTTTATAGTCGTTAAATAGTCGGTTGTAGTTGGCTTCGGCTGTATCAGCTCGATATTTCGCTAATTCATATTGAGTCTTCGCTGAGTAATAGGCCGACTCGTTAAACGTTCCGCAGGAACCACCCATCCCAAACATTTCAAGGATCTTGCACCCTAAATGAGAAATTCGAGCACTATCGAGACGCGCATACTGTGAGTAATAAATGTTGGCCTGCGAAGTGAGAGTCTGGTACTCACGCTTAGGAGTCTCTAGATTGGATAATGCAGTCCGTGATGCTACCTGTGCCACACTTATTTGGCTGGGCAACGCTCCAATCTCCGACTGCAGTGCTGAGATTCGAGCTGTGAGCGAAGCCTTCATTCCCACAAGTGCGTCACGTTTTTGCTGAGCCAAGGTCAATCGCTGTTGCACATAGTCATCGCTTGATCGCGCGTGAAACCTGATGATGGAGTCGGTGGGCAAAGCAGACGTGTCCCAAGCGGAGACTAACTTTTTGGCTTCGGCGATGCCCTTCGGCAAGGGTGTGGAGATCCAAATGTGTGCTCCCGAGACGTTCATGCAGGAAAGAAGACCTTTGGATGTGACTTGCGTTGCTCCTACCTTTCGGCACTCCGCTTCCACTGTGGTGGCAGCGAATGTCGACGGCACACCAACGGAACCAAGCAACACTACAACGCAAGACGCAGTAAGTATTCGAGCCGACAACTTCACAGATTCCCCCAAACACCACAGACTCTTAAACGAATAATGGCTGAATTAAACGGTAACACTTATGGGAATCATGCACAATGCTTTAATTCCCACGCTAACCGCCTCGATTGCTTGAGCATCAGCTTCTCTAACTCGGAGTCAGCGACCAGGCGTTTGAGCTTCGCATTCTCCACCCGGAGCTCTTTAAGTTCCTTGGCGTCATCAACGCTCATGCCGTCGTAGCGTTGCCGCCACTTGTAATACGTAGGATCACTCACGCCAATTTCCCGGCACGCCAGCTCTACCGTCATACCTTTTCCCAGGAGTTCATCAAAGCGCTGCAACAACCGGACAATGTCTTCCGGTGAATGATTCTTTCGACCTGCCATAACAACCGAGCCTTTCCACCCAGAATGGGTGAACTAAGACTCTCCAATAACCCGCACCCGCTGCAAGGGGTCATGCCATTATGTGGCGCCTACCCAACCGTTTCTAGATTGGTTATTCAACTACCGTTCGCTTTAAGCTAGATGGTTAAATATCAGTTGGTCGCCTTGTTCAAGAAGATACTTTTCTTGCACTAGCTCTTCAATCACTCTAAGGATTTCGAGTTTAGTCTCTTCCCGCATCCTGCTAAATCCCAAATATCTAGCTGTCGTGACCGCTAGTTCATCTCGATCAATAGCAACTGCCTCACGAGTTATGAGCCATGCTGTATCTGCGATTTCGCGATCATGAATGAAACCTATTTCTCTGCGATTTTCACTCGAGTGCATTCGAGTTGGAAGCGGTTCAGCAATCGAGTCTAAGGACTTCATGACAAGGAAATCTCCTTCTCTTTGCACTTTTGCCTTCAACATTGCCTTTGACATATTCTCGCGAATCAAATTCCCAATGCGATTGATTTTCCATCCCTCGCGCAGTCTCATCTCCACAACGGTGACGTGCACTGGCCCTTCTACCTCAACAATATGTAGCACCGAGGCAGCCAAATGAACCACGGAGTCCGGCAGCGAAGGGTCTATTCGCTGAGATGGTTTCACCACGCTTGCCTTGACATATTCTTCAACCCAGATTGGGATTTCACCGATAGGGATTTGAATATCTTCGACCAGTACGCGGCTCTGATTTTTCACCTGCGGTTTGGGCAACAGTCCATCCACTGGGGCTGCTAAGGCCGCGTCCACGGCTTGGCGTAATCTGCTTTGCTCATCTTTACGACTTCGATACCAGGCCGTTCCCCAAATTCGGTGTAGGCGCCATCCCAGACCGACGAGGACTTCTTCCCTGAGTCGATCTCTATCTCTCGCGGTCTTGGAACTGTGGTAGGCGGCACCATCGCATTCGATACCAAGTACGAATTGACCTGGATAGCCGGGACGGTTAACGGCCATGTCGATCCGGTAGCCGGATGAACCAACTTGGGTTGTAACTTCATAGCCCTCTGATCGGAGCCATCGGCTGACAGACTCTTCAAATGGAGACTCTTCCCCTCCGAGACTTCCTGTGTCTTCCAATCCCAGTGCCGCTATTCCTCGAAGTGCGTAGTCCAAATACCTTCGGAGTTCATTTGAACTGCGATTAGCGGCGACTGATATGTCACCGGGAAGGATGCTAGCTACGATTTCATTGCGTTCTCGCGCGCGAGTTACAGCAACGTTGAGTCGTCTCCATCCGTTTTCTCCACTCATGGGTCCAAAGTTCATGGTGAACTTGCCATGCATGTCTCGGCCGTAACCTATAGAAAAGATCATGACGTCTCGCTCATCACCCTGCACTGATTCGAGGTTTTTTACGAAAAAGCCATCTAAGCGAGATTCATCAAAAAAACCCTCCAGGTCAGGGCGACGGTCCAGCAGTTCCTCTTTGACTAGGTCAATGGCACTTGCTTGCGCCTGACTAAGCGCTATGACGCCGAGGCTTTTATTTGGACGAGTGTCGAAGTGATGCTCAATTCGGTCCGCGACTCTTCGAGCTTCAATGATGTTGTTTCTTGCGCCACCACGGGAATAGACACCATCCGCAACATGGAAATACTCCACTCCGACGTCAGGACCTTTGAGCGCAGAGCTAGGGAAGGTTATTAACTCACTTTCATAGAATCGATTATTCGAAAAAGTGATCAGATCTTCGTTGCGACTTCGGTAATGCCACTTGAGTGTCATATTTGTGAATGCTCCACTGCCTTTTGCAATCGAGAGAATGCTTTCAAAATCGCGAGCAGCAGAGATGCCTTCTTCTTCATCATCCGTTTCATTGTCTAAGAAGCCAGAAGAATCAAAGAAATTGGTGGGAGGTAATTGTTTATCATCCCCAGCAATGATGAATGAGTCAGCTCGATATATGCAGTTGATTGCGTCCTCAGGCAAGACTTGCGAAGCCTCGTCAAAAATAACTACATCAAACCGGATCGACGGATCAAGGAATTGACTGACTGAAAGTGGACTCATCATGAAAACTGGCTTCAAAGCTTGGGACACAATGTCTGTGCGCCCTAACAGTTGTCGAATAGGTATATGCCCCCGTTTCAGCTCTGATTGCGACTGAATAGTTTTGGCTTGTCCCAGATTAGAACTGGGTCGATTTTGATTAGCTGCCTCGACAATTTTGGAGACATTGGTGTTGACTAGACGGCTGTCAAGGCGAGCGAAATTTTTAACAAGTTCATCTCTTTCCATGTGCCGATGAACCGTCAAAGCTTTATCAGCTTTCATTTCCTTATCAATCCAAGGTTTGAGGATCTCTCGAAAAACAATTTTTGGGATGTCTTCTGCTGGGACTTTTAGTTCTCGAGCATCCTCGAGTGCTGATTCAAAACCCATTAATTCAAGGTCCAGCGTTGTTTCTTGGTAGGTCAACCATTCTTGTTGGCCGGAGTCATCTGCAATGTAGGAGTTGAGTCGCTCGATTGCATCGAGCCAATCCCCGAAAACAGTAATGATTTCGAGCTTACTTTCGACGTCAAAATAAGTGAGGATTACATCCCGACATTCTGCCCAATGGCTAAAAGCGCTACTCAGGGAATGACTCGGCACAGATTGGGTCAGTTGCCTAAGGGCGACTGCCGAAATTGGATTCGTGCCCTTTGAACTGCTTTCGCCCGTCCCTACATTAGCTTTTCTACGAATGGAATCAGCCCAGTCAACTTTCTGCTGCAGGAAACCTCGATCTGTATCCATACCTTCATAGGCTTCCTCTAAATGAGCCGCGAAAGAAGTGCTTTGATCTGCAAATTCCAACTCGTATTTATTTAACGATGCAGCAAACCCCGATGCTGTAACTATCTGGGTGACATTCAATTCCCTTTTCGCTGCGTTACTTAGCGAGATGGCAGATTTCAACAATTGGCTGAGGCGTTCGATAACTGCAGGAATCCATTTTTCAATAGCGGCAATGGAGCTTTCTTCCAACGATTCGCATCCAAGTGGTATAAGAACCTTTTCTACGAGGTCCTTCCAGCTTCTAAATTCAGTCAAACACTGGGCGGCGATAACCGCCGCCTTCTGATTCGGTTGTTCGCCGTATCCAGCATTGTCCATGAGTCGTTCAAGTCCAATGGTTCGCGCCGATTTAACAATCTGCCGCGCTGTCTCCAAAGCGGTGGAAAGGGAATCCCAGTTCGTCGAATTTCCGTCATAACGCGAACCAATTAGTGCGGCATATTTTTCCTCTGCCTTTTGAAGGCTGACGATCGCATCCATCCACTTTTTGGCATCAATCAAATGAATCACCGCGGCTTTTATTGTTATTCCTGCCTGTGTCACTTCCCTGAGTGATTTCTTATCCGCGCGGTACTCGCCCGACAATTTATGGAGACCAACGTGCACGTTTGCGAACCTGCTGATCAATTCTTCTGAATTTAGTTCAAGAACGTTCTTCGTATATGTTTTCTCTGCTTGTTGTTGCGCTTTAACAAGTTCCGTATGACAGTTCTTCAAACGCCTTATTCCGCGTTCGACTTCGGAATCCACTTCTGTCTTTAGCCACGATTTTTCTGGCCTGTGTTCAGACGTGGTGAGTCCTTGGACGGTTAAAGCATCTTGGATATCACTCAAAACATTGGGCGCTAGAAGACCTAGCTCGTCAGCCAGCAAATACCCATTTTTCTTCAGATCAACTAATACCTCATTCAAGTTATTGAGATCTGCAATCCACAGAGAAAGCTGGCCCGCTTGTGCATTCTCCACATGTTGTACACCTGGATTTAATAGTTTTATCGACTTCAGCGACAGTTCTGGAAGTAATTCAATATCAACTGCTGCAACTGCCTCCCACGCGTCACCCGCAACTTCTCGTAGTTTCTCTTGGTCAGAACGAATGAGATTCACTATTTGATCGAACTTAGACACTGAGTCCTTGATTTTCACCCATTCCCGTGATGTCAACCAGCCCATTGGCGTCCCTGGGTGCATTCCGCTCCACAAGTCGAGTAACTCAGAAATTGGCAACGCAGAGTTAGGGCCATGCCAGCCAAGTCCTGAGGCCAGCAGCTCGTAGGGCTCGTACAGTGACTGCAAATCGCGAACGGCGGAAAGTGCCCGTTCAAGTTCAACATCTAAGTTGCGGTCAGTCGTCACGCCTTTCCAGAGGAAGCCTTCGCCTTCAAGGGCTGGCCGCCAAGCACTCGCGAGTCTTTCAGATACAGCTTGGATCCCGGACAACGACTTGGCATTCAAGTCTTTAACTGCGGCTGGTAAACCTCGAACTTTCGGCAAGTCGGCAAGGAGCGAAACCTCTCCGATCGCGTCGTGCACACTCATTCCGATCGAGGCCCGCACCCTATTCATGGCCGCCGCGTAAGACGTTAACGCTATACGGTCGGCCTCTAAACGCTCTGTGTCAGATTCACTCATATAGCCATTTGCTGTTGGTCGTGTTTTGAGTGCGTACCCCAACTCTTTGGCCACCGTTTGCCGGGTCGCTTTATGCGAGTGGAGTTCTAGCAGGTAACTTCCCAGGCCGACTCCGTCTAGTCGATTCTTGACAACTTCGAGCGCTGCAATTTTTTCGGAAACGAAAAGTACTTTTTTTCCCAGCGCAATTTGATTGGCGATAATGTTTGAGATCGTCTGTGACTTGCCGGTTCCGGGCGGACCGTCCAAAATAAAGGTCTTACTTTCTGAAGCCGCTTGAATCGCTGACCGCTGTGACGCGTCAGCACTCAGTACCTGAAATGATTTCTCAGGCGGATCAATGGCATCAATATGTTCTTCTGCAACGGGACTAAACAAAAACTCCTCTGTTACATGGTTGGTGCCACTTAGGGCAAGTGCTTGTATTAGTTCAGATCCAAGTACATCCGAGATGTTGTCTTGAATATCTTGATACATAGCTTCTTTATGAAAAGTGAAGTAAGAAAGAACAACATCCGTGTTCACCGACCAGCCATTTTGGCCATTTGCGAAGGAATCCATCACTTTTAAATACTTAACAATTCCGGCAGGATTACCTTCAGTGAACTCTGGAAGCGGCAAATCCATGAGTTTCAATTTCAAATTCAAAGCTGGATTCAGAACCGGTTCTAACTCGTCAAAAGTCAGCAAGAACGCTGACTTGCGACTTGCCTGACGAATTTCCACTGGGAGAAGCAAGAGTGGACTGACCTTGACACCCTTCGGGTCTTCAGGCTCACTCCACTTCAATTGACCTAACGCCAGATAAAGAACCTGCAAGCCAGTATCCAGATAGGTTTGACGAGATTTATTTGACAAATTCCGCATGGCTTTAGCCAACTTTGACCTGTCTAAGTCAGCCCCAAGTAAACGTCTTTCCTCCTGAACTCTCTCCGCTGGCGAGTGTGTTTCAAAAAGTGTTTCTGCCGATTCGACTCGCAATGCCAGATTTGAGTCCACAAGACCCGAACTTTCCTCCGCGTCCTCTATTTCTCGCAAAGGCAGGAACTCAAGCCCAGACATATTCCAGATTCTGTAAAGGACCTCATCAAATGAAGGCAGCTTCACCGGAACAGCACTTGATTTACTGACATTAAAGTTCAGTAGCCGGTTCGTCCCCGTCAAGTTGATCAGATTGTCGCGCCAACCATTCACAACTCGAGCGATAACTTCCTGCTCAGCTTTCCCCACGGTTCATTCCCCTCGTATATAGCCAGCAAACATTAGTCTCCAGAGGACCTGGAAATCCTAAATAGTTCAGGGAGCCCTCCTAGGGAATCTATCGCCGCGCGCAAATCCCCCACATTTTCTAATAACCAACGGGCGTATTTATCCCACTCCTGTCGGTCATTGATGTTGGCGGGTAAGGAACAACTAATGCGGCACGCCTTTCTTCCGGGGAGTTCATCCCAGTCCAGTTGTCTCCCAAAAGACTCCTCGATGACTTCCTTACGCGCGAGGACCGAGCGGAAATTAGTCAGGTTTTGACTTGCGTCACTTGAGGGGAAATACAGCTCCACGCGGATAGCTGACCTTGTTGCGACGACAGCGTAGTTCGCGGCGCTTGTTCCGGCGGGAAGATTCATCCAGTTTTGCGCCAATGGTGTCCGAGTGTTAGTCCAGTTCGGGTAGCGCGAATGCAATTCAGTGAGAAACAGTGCCCAGAACTCCCGGTGTTTCTCACCCGTGTCGGATCGGATAGACACCAAGGTCGAGCTTCGCACTGTCTTTTGCCAATCATTTGGTTCAACAACCACCGTGAATAGCGGAGCAAGTGGTGAGTCTCCAATCTGGACTGCACTCACCTCAACGGCAAAGAACCGAGTACTTTCATCTGTTCGCTCATTGAGCCAAGCCAAAGCTGCCCGGTGTTCGCTGCGAAAAGATTCGGCTATCCACACGATATTCACGGCATTTGTTCCACCTGCGTAGGTAAGTATCTGGCCCAGGTGTGTGTGATCTGATGCCTCCAACTGGTTTTCGATGATCACAATTTCTCTTGTGTTGAGATCCTCTCCGATTAGGTCGAGTGAGAATCCACCAACGCTGTGTTCGGCTTCCTTCAGCTCTAAATCCATATTGAGTGCTTCACCGAGCACATTGGCATTCGCCAACAACCAAGGAGTGAAATCAAGAGCTTCATGGCTCCACGCATCGCGTGGTTTGAGCTTCTTCAGTTGACCAATTTCACTCATCAGATTCACCACCCTGGTCATCAGCGAAATATCCCCGAGCAATTTGATCTACTCGCTCTATCTGTTGAACAATATCCGAAATGAGTTCAGCACCTGCAAGGTTCTCTTCAATAATTAATGGAATCCAAAGGTCGCCCGATTGTTCATCGACGACCATGGAATCAAGTGAATCGTTGAGAAAAACCTGGGCCA
>Ga0105051_10008773_pt1 | contig 10165 bp, 7 predicted proteins | sample FRY02_FD_78383 | JGI IMG/M metagenome (GOLD analysis project Ga0105051, IMG submission 78383) | Freshwater microbial communities from Lake Fryxell liftoff mats and glacier meltwater in Antarctica - FRY-02 (megahit assembly) | ecosystem: Environmental > Aquatic > Freshwater > Ice > Glacier...
CCCTGTGGTGCCAACCGTTGTGGGTGTCTCCACCTGCAACTTCACGATTGTTTGATAATTGAACACCGATAGCCGCCCCGACCCAAAGACTTAACGCATTCGCCCCAAACCGCCACCGCTGAAAGTCGACCGAATTATCCTGACCTTAGATTGCCGTTATAAAGGACGATAAATCGCATTGTGCGTCACTGGCACTGGCACTGGCAAATAGACTGAGATTGAAACTCAGGATGAATTTGCCAAGGTTCAACTGACGCGAATCCCCAGACCGAGACGAACCAACAGACACAGGTTGCAAAAAACATTGGCTTGAAGCTTAATAAGAGACCAATGGAAAGGAATTTAACCTTGGCTTTGGCTTTATGCACACACTGTGCGTTTTGTACGCACTTGCTGGCTGGTAACCGCCGGAAAAATTGGGTTCTGCAAGCAAGTTCCGCTTGAAAATCCAGCCATTGACCATCGGCTAAGACTACGTGAGATTGACCCTTTTGAGGGTGTCGATCTTGGGGTCAATTCACTCAAGACTTGGTAAGGCTTTAAACTGCGAATGAAACGAGAGCACCGTGAGTGACGACTTGACGTCTGCCCAAAAAAATGAACTGCCCGACGAATGGACTTGCGTTTACGATACAAGCGCCGGCGTGGGTTCATTCTCGGGATTGGTTGTAAGCACCGTCTCAGCGCTCTGGACCTCTCGCGCACTGGCTTGGCGGTTATTCCTTCGCAATTTTGCCTCGAATTACCGACAAAGTTTGCTTGGGTGGCTGTGGATTTTTTTGCCACCGCTGGCAAACGCTGGAATTTGGGTTCTGTTAAACAGCTCTGGCACTATCAAAGTCAGTTCACTGGGCGTGTTAGGTTACGCAGCATTTGTGTTCACGGGAACGATGCTCTGGCAGGCGTTCGTGGATGGCCTTATGTCTCCGATGAATACCATGCAGGCCAATCGCAGCACTCTTACGAAACTGCAATTCCCAAAAGAGGTTCTGATCACCGTTGGGATCTTAGAAGTGGGTTTTGATTTAGTGGCGCGGACGATCATCGCCCTGCTACTTCTGACCATTGCAGGAAGTCTAAACATAAGTGGTTTAGGCGCGTTGTTAGTCTGGGCTCCCCTCCTGATTATCCTTGGTATTGGAATCGGGATGTGGGTCGCCCCTTTTGGCTTACTCTACAAAGACGTTAGCAAGACGCTGGCAATGGTGACGCCACTGTGGATGCTTTTGACACCGGTTATCTATCCAATGCCAACCCAAACCGCAGGCACCTGGATTGCGTGGATCAATCCGCCTGCGGCAATCATCAGTACGGCACGTGGCGGTCTGGTCGCAACCGAAGATTCGCCCAAAGTAGAGAAAAAGGCAGCTGGCCTAACACAGAATCGCTCCGCGAACATGGTAGCACCACCAGCGATTAACAGTCCTGCAGCGACAGTTGAAAAGATCACCATCGAGCAACAATTTTTCTTGCAATCGATCGTATGGGCAACCGTTGGTGGCCTACTATTTGTCAGCGGGCTGGTCTGGATGCGTATTAGTAGCCCGATCGTAATTGAACGATTAGCCAACTAGAAACAGGCCCCACGGCAAGGGTATCGGGGACGACTGCCAGATCCCCGCAAGCAAGGAAAAAACGTTCAAACCTTGTTAAATCTTGCCTGCCTAGCCCAAGGAAAAATGTCCTCAATCGCCGCCTAAAGACGACGATCGATGGGCCATGGGTTAAGGTTAATGTGCGAGGGGTTAAGATTGATGTGCGAGGGGTTAAGATTGATGTGCGAGGGGTTAAGATTGTTGACCGGCCCAGCGCAGGCCATCGATAATCGTCTCTTTGACCAACGAGCTTTCTGCGGCGACAGCAACTTCGATATTTTTCTTCCATTCAGAGGGATAGCGCTGATCAAAAATTGTCATTCCTCGCGTCATGCCTTTGCTCGTTTCGACATCGACTGCCATCTCTTCCCACTCGAATAAATTGGCGTTCAAGCAAGCAATCAAGGCGATCAAATCTCGCAACATAATATCTTCCATTGCCAAATGCTGTCTAAAAGATCGAAACAGGAAGGGCAATGATTTCCGCAAGAACGAACCGACTCGCGTTGAGGAAGATGGCAATGCGTCGATGAAATTCAAGTCGAAACGAATATCACCGGTAACATCCAAAGGCACCAGAGACTTGGTCGTGGCAGATCGAATAACCGCCTGAGCAGCGACTGGATCGAAATGCATGTTAAATTCGGAGCACGGCGTCACGTTGCCAATGCCGTTAACCGTCCCGCCAGCGATGATGATTCGATCGATACTCTCTGCCAATGTGGGTTGTCGCTGCAGAAAATTGGCCACGTTGGTCAGTGGTCCCATGCAGACAAAAGTTACCTCATTGGGGTACATTCTGACACACTCGGCCATCAATTTATCAGCCGATTGGGGATGCTGAAGATCAATCTCAAGCGATAGATTGGCCAAGCCATCGTCGCCGTGAAGATACTTGGCATTGTCAGGCGGTGCATCTTCGCACGGCCCCGCCATGCCTAGCCTGGGGCGTTTGGGTGGATCCAGTAAGTGCACCAAACTTTCTAGGTTCCGATTGACTTGTTTGGCCGAAACCGCTCCCTCGCATCCGGTCACGGCAATCAATTCAAACTCGGTGTGAAACATGGCCATACATAAAGCTACCGCATCATCAATTCCTGGATCGCAATCGATCAGAAGCTTCCTTGGCATGACTGAATTCTCCTAGAATTTTAACTCTTGACCCAAAAGATTAAGTTTCATCTTCAAGTCGCCTCTCCAGCAGGGCCGGCCCCAACGATGCCCGCAGAACCGGTAACTGGCAGAACTGGTAGCTGGCAGAACTGGTATCGGCCAGCACGCCCACTGGGATCCAAACGGCGTAAAGTTCTCTAGTTCGGCTCTACCAAGGGTCGCAGCAAACACAAACTTTGAAAAACAATCGCCCGAACGGCCAACCGTTCCCTTGTCCGACAAGTCTCCCGCCGCCAAATACAATCGCCCGCTATTGTAACTTAAGCGGTGTTTGGCGAATCGAGTAGACGCTATGCTGGTGAATCCGGGAATCGCACCCGACGGACTCAATGCAATGTTGTACTGGGTACCATGTGAGGTTGATTGGATTAAATTGGGCAACTTAAATTGGGCAACGCTATTGTAGAGCCCATGCCCTGCATTAACGAGTCCTTAGCATGATTTTGATTTCCCTGAATCGAGTAAATTAGGGTCCTGCCACCCAAACTTCTTAAACACAAGACGATACCGTGATGATTAACAATGCAATCGATCAGTTGGACAAGGGGCAGAACCTGGAAGCCACCTTAATGCGGCAATGCGTGCTGGAAATCATGACGGGGAACGTCGACCAAGTGACGATCCAAGAGTTCCTATCCGGCTTGCACCACAAGGGCGAAAGCATCGAAGAAGTCGTTGGTGCCGCCAGGGCCATGCGTGAACAAATGCTGCCAGCAAATTTCTCCCAAGCTTCGCTGGTAGACACCTGTGGTACCGGCGGTGATGGCTCGATGACGTTCAACATTTCTACCGCAGCGGCAATTGTTGCCGCCGCCGCAGGTGCAAAAGTTGCCAAACATGGCAACCGGAAGATTACCAGTCAATCGGGATCGGCTGACGTGCTTTCGGAATTGGGCGTAGCGATCTCGTGTGATGTTAAGGTGGCCCAAAATTGCCTGGATCAAGCCGGAGTTTGCTTTCTGTTTGCTCCCCAATTTCATCCTGCAATGCGGCATGTGGCAGTCGCACGAAAAAATTTACCGTTTCCGACGATCTTCAATTTGCTGGGACCGTTGCTAAACCCCGCGTCGGTGCCGCACCAAGTTCTAGGGATTGGAAAAGCCGAGGCCTGGGACTTGTTAGTTCCTGCACTGTGCAAGTTATCGCACGGCCGTTGTATTGTGGTTCGTGGCCAAGACGGACTGGGAGAACTGACCGTTTTGGCTCCCACCAGTGTCGCCATTATCCAGAATGGCGCACAAACGACTGAAATCTGGAACGCCAGCGACTTTGGCCTGGGTGGTGGCAAATTGAGTGACCTTCAAGTGGAAACCCCGACCCAAAGTGCTGCCTTGATTCACAGCCTATTGGCCGGGGCGAATGGCACTCCCCGAAACATGGTCATCTGGAACGCGGCGGCCGCAGTCTGGGTGTCAGGCGTTACCAATGCATTGCCCCAAGCGATAAAACTTTGCCAAGACGCGATTGATAGTGGCCAAGCGGCCACAACCCTTAACACGCTTGTCCAAGTTTCCAACCGCTAACGAATATGCCCTAAACCCAACGGCGGTGTTGGATAGCCCCGGCCCAAGATTCCACTTCGAGGCCAAAATTGAAGTAAAAGTTAAGAGTTCCTATTCATCACTCGGCTTAGTCTTGGACAATTTCTGGGCCGATTTATGCCGAACGCTGCCGTCTTGACTACCAAGTCCGGATTCGCCAATCCAACCCAGCTGCTACCCCAATAGTGCCGTCGATCAAGCCGCAGGAACGTTTAATTCCCGGTGCTTGCATTTTTCACCAACGCCATTTCAGGCCAAAACACTTGATTTGATAGGCTTTTCGGAATATTTAGGCCGATAATCACTTGGAATCAGGCCGGTATGTTGATAAATTGTTAGGCCAACTTGAGTGCTGTTCCCAATGAGCATCGCTGGAGGGAAGAAAAACAGGCAGATTTCGAAGCAGTGGGCTGACCCAAAGTCTACACGTTCGATGAAGGCCATTCTGGGTGCTGCTCTGGTTTTTAAGAAGCCTTGATTTTTTTAAGACAACAAGTTCGCTGATGTTCGCTTCGAACCTATCACGCGAATGACTTTTGACCACATAAGAAGGATATTGCGACGATGGCGAAACCACACCGCAAACATAAAAAAGCAAACCACGGAAAACGTCCCGCCAACTCGAAGGCGCGTCGTTTAAAGCGAAAATTGCGAACTCCATAGTATTAGGACACTTGGTTGTTTTGGCGCACTGGTGTTTTCTCGGCGGACTGGCGAGTCTTGGGGGATTAGTTACTGTCCTACTTCAAGGTTTGCAGGGTTGCCCTGGGTCCTTGAGGTCTGCCCTGTTGTTTGACATGCCCGCAAGGTTGTTTGACATGCCCGCAAGAATGACATGCCCGCAAGAATGACTCCGTGAAAGAATGAACCCATGTTCGATCACTGGGTTAAGTGGAAAGATTAGTGTTACGCACACACACCCGACGATCTTGATTGAATCAGATAACCAAGAAGGCAAGCTTTAGAAAACGTACCGTTTAGGGTTACGTTTTCCCAACCGCTTGCCTCTTGTCGTTTTGGGACCCAACTCTTGAGTCGGAAATAGCCTTTGCCCCTGAAATTTAAACGCGCCCAGGTGGCTTGGCCGAACCCGTTGCAAAGATTCTTTGTTTCTGTTCCAAGCGGTCACTGTCGTTTCGAACGGGTGCGCATTTATCACCGTGTTTCTTCTTGCACAATCCTAATTAGATCAAACCGATGACCCGTAGACCCAACACCCGGATAGACCCTTCGGTTGATCTTAGCGCGCACTATTTGACCGTGGATGATTTGACTCAGTCGATTACCGCTTTGGGATTGTTTGGCAAAGACGCTCCGCTAGAGATCGAGGTTGGAAGCGGTAAGGGCCTGTTCCTGGAGAATAATACGCAGGCCAATCCTGACCGCTTGTACATTGGAAACGAACTGACTTTTGGCTACGCAAAACTAGCCGCGTTTCGATTGGCAAAAGCGGAAGTCAACAATGGAAAGATGATTCAAGGCGACGGGTTGAAAATGTTCAACCGATTAATTGCCGATGAATCGGTTGACGCAATTCACGTCTACTTTCCAGACCCCTGGTGGAAAGAACGCCATCGTAAACGGCGTGTGATGCAACCGACATTTATTAAAGATATTCAACGCACGCTAAAGCCCGGCGGCATCTTTCACTTCTGGACCGACGTCGAAGAATACTATGAATCTACTGCCCAATTGATGGCAGAACATTGTCAGTTGACAGGGCCATTCTTTGTGCCCGAACCCTCTTCAGAACATGAACGCGACTTTAGAACGCACTTTGAACGCCGCATGAGACGGAACGACCATCCTGTCTTTCGTTGCTACTACCAGAAGTAATATGATATTTAAAACACGTCGCTGCACCGGCTAATTCGCTTTACGTGAATCCTAATTTCGACAGCCTAATCTCTAAACCCGTCTAACCTTCCAGCCAAATTTAGCAGCGGAAAATCGTGGACCCCAGCGTGGTCAATAACGTGGTCAATAACGTGGTCAATAACGTGGTCAATTCGCATTGGCGCCGCAAATTCTTTTCGCAGCTTTTCATGCCTGGTGCCTTTTATGCCTAGTGCCTGTCGGACTTGAAGTCCTTGGCTTTACCCCTTGGTTTGCATTCGCTCAGCCACTATCGCAACTTTGCTCAGCCCACGGGTATCGGCTTGGTGCCCGCTTGGTTCTTGACTTCAATTGAACCCAACTTTGCGCCGTCCGACGGGCAGTTCCACTTGCTGATAGGTAGCCTGGATTCGTTCCTGGTTTACAATTCGATTGTATTCACTGCAGTAAAACTGCGCTTGAGATTCATTTTGGAACCAGCGACTAGGCGAACTTTGGTTATCACGTACTAGCACAACTTGAAATAGTTTTTTGGTTGGTTTCATCATTCAAACTCCCAGGATTGAATATCGCTGTCAAATTTTTGTCCCCCACTTGGAACTCTTGTATTGTTCGCGAACTCTTGGACTCAGCGGGTCCGCCCCCTCACGAAATTCTCGAAATCCGGTTCTTTAATGCCGAAATCGCCCAAAGCGACTTAAATATCGGGCAGTTACCCGAAAATTTGGGGATCTAACGCCCTTGGTGACCTTCGGAATTTGACACAATTTGGGTAGAAAACCGTGGCGGCGTTGCTGTAAGCAAGCTCGGGAATCGGCTGCTTTTTGCCCGCCAAATCGACTTTACCGAATTGACATTCGCCGGGTTACCCTACAATAAGGACGGCTTGGCAGAGATCTACAAGCCCGAGTGCAATTGAGTTGACGCCATCCCCAAACACTTCGGTTGAACAAACAAGACTACTGGATTGAACTTTCAAACCCGAGTGGGACTTGCGACGTGCTGTTGGCATTCCAGCAAACCCATGGTTAAAGCCAATTTCCGAATCCATCGAAACCCAGTTTTTTCGCGACTGCCAATCGATGGGCCTATCGGTTGCAGTGCAACATTTGTTACTGAGTGGAAACGTTACGATGAAGCAAATTCAATCTAAGATCAGTCAAGTTATCCGTCGCCTGTTTCTTCAAGAATTCGTTGGGCGTTTCCCGTGGTTCTTGTTTGTTGCTTTGATGTTAGCTGCGATCGCGTTTGCGATTCCCAAGGTCGTTTATTGGCAGTTTCTGGAAAACAGTCAAAACCTAGAGTACTGGAAGCTTGGTTGGGCCTGGGGTTCGGCGACATTGGCAACTGCCGCGTGCCTTTTGGTCTGCTGGTGGAATCGAGTGAATCGGCTTGCTGCTGCAGAAGAATTCGACAATCGCTTCGACTTGAAAGAACGGGTTTCCTCAACAATTGCGACGTCCGCTGACAAAGCGGACCCGGGCTTTTATCAGGCTTTATTGGACGACACTGCGAAACAGGTCGAAGATCTGCACGTTGCTGAACGATTCCCCATTCGCTCCCGCTGGCCACTTGCATTGCCTCTAATCCCGATTGCCTTACTATTTGGCAGCGTCTTACTTCCTAACATGGAAAACGTGATCGAAGACGAGTCGTTAACTTTAGCGGAAAAGGACAAGCAAGAGCTTGCACAGTTGATTAAGAAAGCAAGCGTTAAAGAAAAAAGCGACTCGGACGAACCCACCGCCGAAATTGAACCTACACGCATGGTTCAAGAGGCGATCGACAAAGCCGAAAAGGCCTTGACGAAAGAAGGCGTCACCAAGAAAGAGGCGATGGTTGCGATTAACGATGTTAAAAAAGCAATCCAAGATCAACAGGACAAACTTGGACAGGCTGATGCGTTGAAAGATCGATTGAAGCAACTCAAAGACCAGGTGCAAGGACCGGCCGACAAAATGAACAAAGCGTTGAAAGAGGGAGATTTCGGCGAAGCCCAGAACCAACTGGCAAAACTGGCTGAAAAGATTGCCAACGGCGACATGAGTAAGGATGACGCTGAAAAACTTGCCAATCAGATGGAGGGCCTGCAAAAACAGCTGAACGAAATCAAGCAAGACTTTGAAGCGAAGAAACAAGACCTTCAGCGCCAGATTGATCAAGCGTTGGCCGAAGGAGACCTGCAGCGAGCAGCCGACCTTGAGAAGCAAAAAAAAGATTTGGACAAAGCTGAGAAACAGATGGACCAATTGGGACAACTGGCAGAACAAGGCAAGAAAATTGCCGACTTAATGAAACAAGCTCAAGAGAACGACGGCGAACTGAATGAACAACAAAAGCAAGAGCTAAAAGAAGCCATCCAACAGATGCAGCAACAGATGCAAGACATGGAACTGGACGCTAAACAAATGGAACAACTCAAAGACCTGATGGAACAAATGGATGGCATGAAGGACAAGATGAAAGGCAAAGGGATGCCTGCTGGGGACATGCAATTTAATGAAGGCAAAGGCGACGAAAAAGGGAAGGGATTGGGAGAAGGAGAAGGCGAAGGCCTGCGTCCCGAGCAAGAAGGGGATACAAAATTTTATAACTCAAAAGTAAACCCGGAAGTCAAACCTGGTGAAGTGGCCAAAATTGGTCGCGCCGGTGGTGCCAACAAAAAAGGAGTTTCCAAAGCCGAGATTCAAGAGGCCATCAAACAAGCGGCGGAGAACAAAGAATTAACGCCGGACGAACTGCAAGAGATCCCGTTTAACCAAAGAGACCATGTTCGGGATTACTTCAAAAAACTTCGTGACAACTAAGGTGAGTTCATCGCGAGTATAGCAAACCGATCCTTCGGCTAAGCTTGAAATGGTTGGCAAAGTCCAACACGCAAGGAAAGCAAATTGGCTACTTAGACAGCGGCGATTGGTTGCGGTTGCGTTTCCAAGAACACAATTCGCAGACATTCTGGCGATTCGCACTTATAGAAACCGTTGGCTATGGCTATGGCTATGGCCGTTGAAGAATTTTCGTGACTGCAGTACGGGCAATGGGTCCCGGTCGCAAAATCTGTCAAGACCTTGGGTGTAACGGCGATTTGCCCAACATTTAACGCTTCTTCCTGTCGGCTAACAATGACCAACTCACCGTAGCGAGCGACAACTACATTGGGTGTAAACTCACGAGTCAAGTAACCGCCGACGATTCCAGTTAGGAATCCACTACAAACCAACGCCATTGAACCCGTTGGCGATTCGCAGACTTGGTGGCCCAGTAAAGCGGCTTGTGCAATAAACCAGAAAGTTGCCAACATCAGCCCAGAAACGTCTTGATCGTACCAAATGCAGATTGCTCGGACTCGAGTCTGCAGATCAATTTGAATAGCGTAGGCACCTAACAACCCTGCAATCGCACCACTGCTAGAAACACTTGAAACTGTATTTTCAGGTAAAATTGAATAAACAAGGCCTGCCACCGCTGCGGAGCCAACATAATAGAGAGTAAACAGCAACTTACCCGCACGGTTCTCTAAACTTGGCCCCATGACCAGTAGAATCATGCCGTTGGCCAAGAATGCTAACCAAGATTTATCCAGAGCCCAATAGGTAAAGAAACTAATCCAATTCCCTTGCTGCCAAGACGAATGACTGATACCTTTCTCGACGCAGTGTTCGTACAACCGACTCTCATGGAGTCGGCCTGCTTCTTGGAGAAAGTTCCCATCCAGCGCAACCATTAGCAGCGCCATATGCATAACAAAAAACAGGAACGTTATTACTGGCAAATGTGGACAGCGAATTTCATCGCTAAACGGAATCAACATATTTAGTCTCTGCTCAACGTACTTCTTAGAATTCACCCGACATGGTTGCTATAGGATAAATTCAAGCACTAGACGCAGGGAAAAAAGCATCTCGCTTTCGGATACCAAGTCAACCGTTCCGATTTTAGGGGATGTCCGTTTTATTGTTGAAACTGATGGTGATCTCTGAATACTGTATAGGTTAATGATTCTTGGATTGACTTACAAGC
>Ga0105051_10008777_pt1 | contig 10162 bp, 13 predicted proteins | sample FRY02_FD_78383 | JGI IMG/M metagenome (GOLD analysis project Ga0105051, IMG submission 78383) | Freshwater microbial communities from Lake Fryxell liftoff mats and glacier meltwater in Antarctica - FRY-02 (megahit assembly) | ecosystem: Environmental > Aquatic > Freshwater > Ice > Glacier...
ATAAGGATAATGATTCACATGATATAACTTAGTTTGATAGATTTCATATGTGAGGATTATGAGTTAGAAGATGATTTGGCTGACGCTCGTCGTAGTCACTGAATCACGATGGTGCTTGCTCACAAGATGATGACTGACCACTGCACATAGTTGCTGAGTTGTGTTTGCATAGTACTGACGAGATATCGTAGTATACCGGCTATTCACATGATCCGCAGTGGTGCACGAGATCAGGAGTTGACGAGTGTCTTGCTACTAATACTGAGTGTGAGGATGCACCAGCTGATAGCAAGCGCTCACAGCAGCAGTCATACTTGAGATTCTAATCATGGTTTGAGTAATTGCAATACCCATCATCATAGTAACCATCACCCTGTCAGACTCACCATTCCAAATCATCACATCACCATCATAATCGATCATATCTGACTTCTACTAGGTGTTTGGTTAATATTGAGGAGCTTAGGTAGTAATACGGTTTCTGCTGCGAGTCAGATAAATACGACAAACTTGGCAATAATCGCCACCGACGCATAGGTTCATGATACTTCTCCACCAAACACATATTGAGCAATCAGAATATCACCATTGGTCAGAATTCCTATCATCACCGTAATGAGGATAAGCTTGAGGTATGTTTTGGATGAGTGTTTGAGTTCTTGGATGAGTGTACCATCATATTGCTTGGTATCTTGCGTATTATGAGATCATAGATGTTTCCTCACCAGACACTCTGTTAGTACAAAACTAACCCAACCTCCAAGCACAATTGCTCCCACTGCCTGAGTAGTTCACCCATGTAGTCAAAATAACACAAGCACAATCAGACCCAACTTAATTACTGATCCTATGATTCCTACTACAGATAATAATCTAAACCATCATCCAGACTGGAGGATCGCTCCCAAGATAATACCGTATAGACTCGTCACAATACTTATTCACATAATAATAATTCATCGCTGGTTGCTGATCTGTAGTGCATGACCGATCCATCATGCAGATACTGCAATCACGCAGCATACTACCAGTCAGATACCTAGCAGAGGTCGCTGCAATTTAGTTTTGAGATAATACATAAAATCTGACTTACTATGATGTTGTGCGATAAGTTTGAGTGTGATAATCGTCCCCGCACTCATGATAAATCCTATGATATTAATCATTCCCAATAGAGCGGCAAATTCACCAAAATCTGCCGTCGATAGATGACGCACAGCAATCGGATGCACAAGATAGTTGATCACACCTCATATCAGTGTTGCGGCTCCTACGATGATCATATTGTGCGTATCTTGGGATTTCATAGATAATATATAATGAAAATATGAATAATTAAAAGCTAGAAAGCTAGAAGGCTAGATTTTTTTTACCTTCGTCATTGCGAGCGTAGTGTAACGGAGCGCGGCAATCCAGTAAATCATCTTTTCAAAAAAATCTCAAAAAATCTCTTGTATATATATCGGTTCATTATAAGTCGATTGTTTCATAAAGAAATATTTTGTTTTGATTGTGAGATTTGAAAATGGGTTATTAGATCCTTGTAGTACAGATGCAAACGCATCATACTATTCATAACTAATCCGGACCGACCGGTGACTCGAACTAGTAAAAAAAACTTTTAAATCTATAAAAAGATGAAAAAGAACCAAAAGAACAACGGTGGATTCTCTCCGCACGTAAGAGCAAGTGCAATGAGAGTAAATGCCTATGAAGAAGCTCCAACTGGAGCACAAAAAATCAATTAAAGACCCAGGCCATGGCGAAAGTCGGGTATCATTGGTAGTCCTTCAAAACCCGAGCTACCTTATGTGTGCTCATCTTCAGTTATTGGAGGTGAGCACCATTAAAACATTTTGTATATCGTTTCGATATAACAGCGGATGATTCGTTTTACGAGTCGTCTTTTTGGTTTTGAAAAATTGATGTTTGGTGTAGGGACGCAATTTTTTGCGTCCGATTATTATGAATATCAATTCAGAGGACGAGGCAGTGCCCGTCGTCCCTACGCAGGAAATTATTGATTGTATTGATGTAGGGACGTAATATTTTACGTCTGTTTGATGATTTGCGATACAGAGGACGCGCCGAGATCGTGTCCCTACGCAGGAATACAAAATATAACCTTGCAACATTTCTCCATAAAACTATAGTATATGCATGAGGCCTTTCGCCTTTCGCCTTTAGCTTTAGTTGTATAAAATGAAAATCCTCATCACCTGATGACTATGATATATTGCAAGTCACGTTGTATCATTATGTGCTGAACACAATATACAACCTATCATCCTGGATAACTGTAGTAACGCTGATCCTGCCGTTCATACAACTCTATGCAATATGCTTGGTTATCAGATTCCACGATATCGTGGAGATATTGTTAAGCCTGACTTGATCAGGCAGATCTGTCGTGAGCATGAGATTGCTGGAGTCATGCATTTTGCTGCATATAAAGCGGTAGGAGATAGTTGTGCCGATCCATTCTCATATTACTCCAATAATGTCCGGTGAACGATTAGAATGTGTCAAGAACTCAACAATCACGGAGTCAGAACAATTTTATTTTCATCATCGTGTACGGTATATGGAATGTGACCGTGAGTTACTCCACCATTTGATGAGACATTGACTCGCTCCACGACCAATCCATATGGAACCACCAAGTTTATGAACGAACTCATGTTCCAAGATCTTGCTCGTCATCAAGACTGGAAAGTGATGCTACTGAGATATTTCAACCCAATAGGAACTCATCCATCATGACTGATCGGTGAAAACCCATCATGAGTACCCACCAATCTCGTCCCATATATCATGCGTGTCGCAACAGGGCAGTACGAAACACTGAGTATCTGGTGAGATGACTATAATACGCCAGATGGTACTGCAGTGCGTGATTATATCCATGTCATGGATCTGGCTCAGGCGCATATTCTCGCGCTCAAGCATTTGATAACACAAGATATCTGACACTGTGATGCGATCAACTTGTGAACGGGTGTGGGTACTTCGGTCATGGAGATGTTACGTATCTGTGAGTGAGTAGTGTGACATGATATCCCTTATCAGATCTGTCCTCGTCGTGATGGAGATGTGCAGGCTGCATATGCAGATGCAAGCAAGGCTCAGTCTGTCCTTGGTCGAGTAGCAAATCATACCGTAGCACAGGCAGTAGCCGATGGACGAAGATTTCAAAACAAATAACCTTGCTTTATCACAGGCAATATCTACAACAAGATTGTCTTTTCAGTACTTTATATTATGTTCACATGAGCACAAAACTCATCAGTATTGTCGTACCATGTTATAATGAGCAAGACGGTTTGTCTTGATTTGTAGGGCAGCTAATACACAAGGTTACAAGCATCTCTGGATATAGGTGGGAGATTATCCTGGTCAACGATGGGAGCAAAGACATGACATGGAAGACAATATATGACCTCAGTCAGACCTATGACATCATCAGAGGAGTAAACTTTTCACGTAATTTTGGTAAAGAGATAGCTCTTAGTGCTGGTATCGAATACGCTCAAGGAGATGCAGTGATTACACTGGATAGCGATGGTCAACATCCAATCGATAAGATACCAGATTTTATCCATGAGTGGGAGCAGTGATATGATATTGTTTATAATCGCAGACCAAGTATTATGTGAGCATGATGGATCAAGAGGTTTACGAGTAAGATGTTTTATCTTTTTTTTAATCTGATTTCTGAGTTTGAGCTTGAGTCACAGACAACTGATTACAGATTATTAGATCGTAGGGTAATTGATGTATTTCTGACTTTTACCGAGAGGAATCGTATCTATCGTGGTTTGATTGACTGGATCGGGTTTAGTAAGAAGGCGCTGGTATTTGATGCATTGCCCAATCCTGATGGACGTAAACCTGCATACAATTATAACAAGCTTACACAACTAGCGGTCAACAGTGTGACCTCATTTTCTGTTTGGCCACTCAAGGTAATAGCAAATATTGGATGACTGATTGTGTCATTGAGCGCTTTTACCTTGCTTGTGATGCTGGTGGATATTTTCCTTATGAGCAATAGTATGTGATGGACTAATCTATGACTTGTTGTCATGGTCAACACTTTCCTTGTATGAGTCATGATGATTGGTATGTGATTTATGGCGATCTATATTGCTAAGATTCATCAGGAAGTACAGGGTAGACCACTATATATTATCAAAGATAAGATCGGAATTTAATTTGCTGACTAAACTATGATAAGACATCTCACAGCAATCAAACAATTTTTACCTTGGATTATATGAGTACTACTGATATTGATAGTATTTGGTATTGATCTATTTTCCAATCAGACGGTATTCTTACTGGATTATGTGCCAACTCCGATCAGAATACGAGACTGGTCATATTATCTGACAGTGCCCTGGATATGGACCATACATGATGGATTATGATTACTATTCGGATATATCTGGTGATCCAAGATCTATCTACTCACTATTATGATAGTGACGCTGGTTTTGTGATATAGACGATGATCGCGGTTACAGACACTGACTCAGTCAGACTTATCTCATACTCACTATTTACCGGTATTGGGGATGGTACTAATGGTATGTAATCCAGTGTTCTCATCTCGTATGGGCACGCAGCCTGGAGTATGGCTGGGTATGGTGCTACTATGACGAGGCTTATATTATCTTATCACTCGTTGGGACAGACTTACGATTTCCATAGCATGAGTGATCTGATGACTATGGTGAGTAGCGATGATGAGCATGAACCATGCAAGTTTTATGATAGCAATATTGCTGACGCTACTGGTGTTATGTCGTATCCGTGAGAGTAGAGTGTGGATATCGAGTCTGGTGATCGCTATTGTGGTATGACTATGTAATATTAACCGGATCATCTGATGACTAGCAGGAGCCAATACGGTGATCCAATGAGCTACTACGTTTTCACAAGCAAATATCGAAGAGTTTATGACTTATAACCACTCAGGTCTATGACCCACTGTGACGAGTGCACTATGATATGGCTTCTGGGGAGAGAGATATGGTAGCGCCTATGTGCCCACCTGGTCTAACCCTCGCCGATGGGTAGCGTGATGACTATTATGGCTGTTGGCGATATATTGAGCATATTTGTGCTATCGTCGTGACCCGAGACAGTGAGTCTATTTGATGATTATGGCTGTAATATCATTGTTATTATGAGTGGGTATTGCATCTGATGTACTCGCTCCGCTCATCCAGTGGTTATATGATTATATCCCATGATACAGATGACTGAGAGAACCACACAAGCGAGTCTGACTCTATCTCATGATTCTGATCCCATGGATGCTGATGTGATATCATAGTCTATCCTATCGCATCCGCAAGCACTTACCACTGTGGTGATCGCTCACTGTCATAGTCATGGTATCCCTCGCATGGGCACCTGGCGTGCCTCGTCAGCTGATGTGAAGATACGACACTACGAGCTATCCTGCAAGTCATCGTATCTTGCGTGATACACTGATCGATGAGTGATATACTGGTACGATGCTGCACATGCCTTGGCATAGTTATCATCGCTGTCAGCGAACTCATAAAGTCATCTCTAATCCATTAGCTAGATATATGTATCCTCTACAACTCATTACTTCGGATAATATTGAGATCGGAAACTTATATACGAATAGTAGCGATCCTCGTAGTACCGATATTGATGAGTTTGTACGTACACAAGATCTATCATTACTCATCAAGCATAATATTACTGATATCCTTTATACTAACCTTTGTGCAGATTTTATGAGATATGAGTGGATTACGCAGCATAGCGGACTACAGCTGACTCATGATGAAGATGATCTACAAGTCTATAGGATCAAGAACAAGAAATAAGAACAAGAAATAAGAACAAGAATATTGCATTATCCAACTCTCTCAAATATTCTAACTCCTTAACTTTTCTTTACTGATGAAAACTATCGTTATTACTTCATGATATTTCAATCCTCTTCATCCATGACATATTGAGTGTATGGAAATGTGTAAGCAGCTGTGAGACGAACTACGAGTCATTGTAAACTCTGATCATCAAACTAGACTCAAAACTGGTCAGCAAGAAGTCTATCAAGATCAAGAGTTTCGTATGACGGTTGCATCTGCCCTCAAGCCAGTAGATCGTGTGATGCTATCAGTGGACACTGATGGGTCAGTATGTGAGAGTATTCGTACGATCGCCACTATGATCACATGAGAGTATGGAGCGACGACCATCATCTTTGGTAAGGGAGGAGATAGGTTTGCTGGTAATATCCCAGAGGTTGCCGTATGTCAGGAGCTAGATATCCAGATCCGCGACTGATTAGGTAGTAAGACTCACAATAGCTCAGAATATAGAGCAAAAAGATTATAAGTAACTTTATTTTTAGTTTTATGTCATCAAGACAATGTTTATTCCAGACGAATTATACAAGCAAATCTTACATCATACTATAATTTCAACAGTAGATATAATATTCCTCAACCAAGATAATAAAATCCTCCTAGGTAAGAGAACAAATCGTCCACTCAAATGACAGTATTATTTGCCTGGCGGTAGGATAAATAAAGGAGAAACAATGATCCAAGCAGCACAGAGAAAAGCTAAACAAGAAACAGGTATTATGATAGATCCTGACAGATTGATCTTTGTATGAGTGTATGATGATATGTTTCCAGATTCTGAGTTTGGAGATTCATCTACTCATTGTATTGCAATTACTTTTGTATATCATGTCACAAGTGAAGAAGAGAATGATAGTAAGTCTGACCATCAACATAGCGACATAGTTTTTGTTTTATACTATGACAACATTATTGATTCTTATTTGAGGAAGAGACTAGATACTATTCAGGCATGATATTCGATCATATAATATAGTAAATTTGATGTGAATTTACTACGTAGTACTTTACCTAACATGAATCCAGAACTAGATTCTCACTTCGTGAGATTTCCCCTGAATCATGAAGAGATGTGCTATAATTATGACAAACAATAACTGAAATATTTAGTTTAGAAATTACATACTATGCAAGCATATGGCGAGATAATACAGCAAAGACTAAAAGATAACTATTGCCCATTGTGTAGTGAGTGATCGAGTAACTACATCGACAGTAATGAAACAGCATACGTAGTGCCAGCACGCACGCCCTATGAGTCAGATCACATCCTCATCTGTCCCAAGTCTCATGTTGAGCTACAGTCACAATGTGAGGAACAGGTCTTGCAAGATATTTATACTCTCCTCCACAAACGAACAAGTATTATGTATTGAAAACACAAGGAACTTATAGTATTTATGAGACAGTGAGAAGTACTGGGCAAAACAGGTAAAAGCATCTGACATTTTCACTGGCATATTATCCCAAACTTCACTATCCAGTATGGATGATCACAAGCAGATAGTGATGCTCGTATATTCATGAGCGATGAGCAGTACCAAGAAACAGTTCATCATTTACAGCTATATTGACAATAACTCTCAAAAGCTTCCGTCTTTATCCCAGTCTTGTAATAAGTCTGATGATGAATATATACTGACTAGTATTTTAGCTCTATGAGATGCTGATGAAAGATATAATAAAATCTTGAGAATACGATAGTTTCATTATCGAGCTGACAGACGCTATTATCGTAGCAAAAAGTGAGGCTATTGTGTCTGTCAACAAAAAGATCATCGATTTATATTGTCTCATATGAAGTAAAGTCTCATAGAGCTACATCATGCTAACTGGTGAGATGCCATCGTAGCCAACATATCTACCGATATCAAAAAAGCTTTTCCAACAGTTCAGTGATTTTCTCAACAGAATATCTGGAATATGGTCAAGTTTTATGATTTTTATACACAGCATACAAAACTCCAGCCACTGGCTGGAGAAATCTCATGGTCTAATAATATCATCATCTTGGAAAAATGCAATGATCTGAGTCAGATAGAGTATTATCTCAAATTATCTAAAAAGTTATGACTCAGTAAAAGAGTATTACAAAACAAGATTGAGAGTAATGATTTTGAACAAAGAGCTATAGACAACAAACATCATAATCTTGATCTCACACTTAGTGAATCATACGCTCAGCTCGTCAATCATACCATCAAAGATAGCTATGTATTCGATTTCTTAGACTTATGAGATGTATACAGAGAGCAAGAGTTAGAACAATGACTGATTCAACATCTCAAAAAGTTTATTCTTGAGCTTGGCATAGGTTTTGCATATGTAGGTAATCAGTATAACCTGATACTCCAGTGAGATGATTATTTTCTGGATATGTTGTTCTACCATACCAAGCTCAAGTGCTATATCGTTATTGAGCTCAAGATAGGTAAGTTTATGCCCGAGTACGCTGGTAAGCTCAATTTTTATATCTCTTTGGTAGATGACCAGATCAAAGATGCCTCGGATCAAGCTACCATATGACTACTCATCTGTAAAGAAAAAGATGATAAAGTCGTAGAATATGCATTGAGATGACAGTCTCAGCCCATGGTGGTATCTCAGTATAGTTTTGAATGATTGCCCAGTGAGCTTCAGCAAAATCTCCCTACCGAAGATATGATCAAGAGGTTCTTAGATAATTTTTAGTCATATATGTTCAACCATTTACAATTGTATCACTAACCATGACTCCGAAAGTCTCCGTCCTCATGCCAGCATACAACGCTGCACAATACATCGGTCAAGCCATCCAGTCCATACTAGATCAGAGTTTCACTGATTATGAATTAATCATTATTGATGATGCATCCACTGACACCACCTGGGAGTTGATCAAGCGCTATGCGAGTCTAGACACGAGGATCAAGGCTATGTGTGATCATCACCATCTGTGTGCCTTGCAATAAGTGAGATGATGAGTATAAATCAGCATATATTTTAGTTATCTAGTGCTAGTGGATGAAAATACTATGTCTAAGCTGGAAAGATATCCAACATCCCAAAGCTGGAAAGATATCCAACATCCCAAAGCATGATGAGCAGAAGTTGTGATACATAGATATTTGGCTGGTCTAGTGGAGCAGTGACATGCAGTAGTTATATTCCCATAAACAAGAAAAGATCCCCCGCTCCGCAGTAGATCTTTTACTAAAATTAGTATACACAATTTACCTACAAAAATCAAGTATACATGAATCAACTTAGCAAAAATTATCTTTTTGTAGACGAGAGTGGTGATCCTCATTTTTATAGTAAAAGAGGTAAATATATCGTAGGATCTGAATGATGTTCTTCATATTTACAATTTTCTCTTGTACAAATTAGTAATCCTAAGAGTGCAAGAAAATTAATACAAGAGGCTGTCGATGAAATATTACATGGCAATCTATTGGCCTGAATACCATCTATCGAAAAAAGAAGATGAAAATTTCACTTTCACGCATGCATGGATGTTCCTGAGGTAAGAGATCGTTTCTTGAGAGTTCTTCATAATATCGATTTTAAATCGATAGTCATCCATTTACCCAAAGATCAAGCATTATTTCACTCCAAATACATTGCCAAGACGGAAGTTTTTTATCACGATATTGTATCACAACTATTTAAGCATGCAGGAAGTATGCTATGAAAGGACAATGTAGTATATTTTGAAAAAAGAGGTAAAAAGAACAAACAGGAAGCACTACTTACTAGTATCAAAAACGCTTTGGCGTCAAATAATATGAATATATCATTTGAAGTATTGGTACAAACACCAACAGATGAACCATGTCTACAAATAGCAGACTATATCAATTGGATAGTGCAGAGATCGTTGATCAGTGGAGAACCTAGATTTTATCAGTATCTATCACACAAAATAGTAGAGATTATCATACCAAATAACAAAAAAATCCCCCTATAGTTCTAGTGTAGAGTCAACTACACACGACACGACGTCGACGTTCGATCTATAAGGAGAAGATACATACAGTATACACAATTTACTCACAAAATGCAAGCCTAAATGTATGTTGTAAGTGAAATATATGTTACAACCCCATACCAGCATACAACGCTTCATAATCCTTGCAATAATCATGATAATTGCTATAGTTTGACTTATGTTTTAGTTTTAGTTGCTGGTGGATGAAGATAGCTGCATATGGAGATCTAGTACAGCAAAGGATACAAGATAATTATTGCCCTTTTTGCGAAGA
>Ga0105051_10008778_pt1 | contig 10161 bp, 2 predicted proteins | sample FRY02_FD_78383 | JGI IMG/M metagenome (GOLD analysis project Ga0105051, IMG submission 78383) | Freshwater microbial communities from Lake Fryxell liftoff mats and glacier meltwater in Antarctica - FRY-02 (megahit assembly) | ecosystem: Environmental > Aquatic > Freshwater > Ice > Glacier...
GATTCCTACCTGGATGGTGATTCCTATGCAGGTCGCCCACCTGAGAGAGACAACAGAAATAAAAAATGTACACAGAGCCGCAAAGTATGAAGTGAGCAGGTGTGTAAACAATTATGTATGCACAAGATTACACTTGTAAAATATCTGTGATGAAAGCCCCCCCCATCCGCGTGTTGATTTGATCTTCAGAACCCATGAAATCAACAAGCATCTTGCTGCGCACAAATTGGGCACAGGCAAGACTTTTGTGAAAACATTGATCATCATTTGACATCAAATTCGGCACGCGTACCGCTCAAGAATGGAGTAATCGCAATGTGGCCGAACACGCGTGTAGTAAAATGTAAATATTATGTTTCACAAAAGCAAAAGCAAATTGTGATCAATAATAAGAGCCGCTGGTACAGTATCTTACTCATCTTTACTTATTAATTTACAAAAAATTAGTCAATTTCTTATATTCCATTTTCCTTTCATTCTCGTTCGTTGACCCATTAGAATCCGAGGTTGATCCCATATTTAAGGGCTGAAGGCGGGAAATCAACGTATCTATCCACTGCGGGGGTCTAGAGAGCACCACGGGCGTGAGGAGGCTCAGGGCAGCGTGGGCGTGCAATCAGCGGGTGTCTGCAGCGCGTGGCAATATTGCAGATCTGCGAGCATTGGTGCACGCCGCGGCTGCAGCCTTCCGCCAGGGCTTCGACCTATTTTTGCTTTCTTGGTGCTTGGTGGTCCATCTGCGTGTCTGTGCGACACTGGATTGGCGACGAAGAGTGATCGTGTCGGAACACGGGTCCTGGTAGACTGTCAATTAGAAACCGATCTTGGCGCCAAGGGCCGCCCAGATGGGCCTTGCCAAGAGCGCCGCTTGTCGAGGGATGGCTGTAGATGAGACGCATGCACGGCGCCCGAGGCGATGCATCTCCGCTCTGACTGCCGTCGTGGTTTTCGCCGGACTGCTGGCATGTGGTAAGAGCATTGGGACCTGCAGCACACACCCTCGCATGCTTCTGCTATTCTCCATTTTCCTGCTATTTTCCTGCTGCTGCTCTTCTCTTCACCACTCCTGGAACGAGGATGCTGCCGTGTTGCCGTGCGCGTTCTCGCCGTGCCAGCTGACCTGCACCTGGGTGTGTTTTGAATACCCACCAGCATGCTGAAGCACTCGAGCAAACGGTAAACTGCAAATTTCAGCTGACACCTGGTTTCTTCTTGTGTCCCATACAGTGGACGCCGGTCCTCGCGTTTCAAAGCTGCAGCCAACGAAGGGCTCGCAGATGGGGGGAACGCGAGTCACGGTTGTGGGCACAGGCTTTAAATCAGGCACAACAAAATGCCAGTTCGGTTCTTTGAACCCTTCCTCTGCCATTTACGTAAGCCAAACACAGGTTGTGTGTATTAGCCCAAGGTCGGACACAAGCTCAGGCCGCCTTGCGCTTGAGGTGACAACCGACAATTCGGGCGCGGCAGATACTTACAGCGCGGATGGTGTTCTCTTTGCATATCAAGGTGAGGTTATTCAAATTTTCCTGCTTTTCATAATGCGACAAAATCCATGCACAAAGGTTTGCATCGCCCTTTCTTGTAACTGCTGTCGCCGTTTTTGATGGTCCACACTCTCCGGGCGCGCGGCGGCCGAGCGCGAGGTCGCTGCGCGCCACTCGAGTTATCTCGATGCTAGGTGCAATCTTTTGAAAATTACACCCACATAAAATTTTCTGCACCGATAAGAAGCTCGGAGGGGATGCCCGGTTTTGCGATGTATTCTGACTTCGTATCGTGAATTCCAGCCACTCAATCGGTCTCGCAATTGCAGCCGTCAGCTGGACCGCAGTTAGGGGGCACACGCGTCACGCTATTGGGTGAGGGCTTCGCGAACGATGTAGACTCATCTTGCCGGTTTGCTACAGCTGCCAGTCTAGGTGCAGTAACGCAAATCGAATATGTTGCCTTTTCGCAAATCGTTTGCATCACTCCAGAGTCTGATCTGATCGGGCCAGTAGACGTGGAGGTTGCCAACAATGGTGTGGAATTTTCTGCCAACGGCGTGAAATTTCTCTTTCGAGCTGCTGAGAGCGTTAGCACGCTCGCGCCTACTGTAGGACCGACAACAGGTGGCATGTCAGTCATCGTGTCGGGTTCAAATTTTGTTTATTCGAGCGATTTGGTTTGTCAGTTCGGCAGCATAATTACGCCGGCGACGTATATTAGCGACACTAGTGTTGCATGCGTGGCACCATCAAACCCAGAGGGGAGAGCTGTTGTGGAGGTCTCAAACAACAGGATTGACTTTACGAGGGACGGGCAAGAATTCGAATTCTACCAAAACATGATTGTCACAAGTGTGGTGCCGCTTTTTGTAGCAGTAACTGGAGCGACGAAAGTGACGCTCACAGGACAATCTTTCACAGCGCGAAGCACCGCCCCCAGCTGTCGATTCGGCACAGACATCACTCCTGCCATTTATGAAGGGCCCAAATGTACACTTTACCTGGGGAATGTGTGCGCAGGATGGAATGCAACGTCGATCACTTGTTTCACGCCAAAGCATGATGCGGGCGCAGTACAGGTCGAGTTCTCCCTGGACGGAGGAAACTATTATACGACTGGGTTCGTGTTAATATACCGGAATCTTGACACTATCGACAAGCTTTCGCCGTCACGGGGCCCAGAAGGAGGTGGGACTAGCATTACAGTAACTGGGTTGTCATTTGTTGATCTCCCAGCGACTGCAGTTTGCAAATTTGGATCAGTTGTTGAGCCTGTCGTGTCGTTCCTGAATTCAACGATGATCCTCTGCGTCTCTCCGACATGTTCGATCGACACGTTGTGCCGAAGCGGGGTCAAGGTATTTGTAAGCTCTAATGGACAGGACTGGAGCCTGCCAGCGGAGGGAGTGGACTTTATTTTTACTACTCCTACATCCATTGTGGCAATCTCCCCGACATCAGGATCATCAGCAGGCACCACAAAGGTTTTGATCACAGGCTCGAATTTCATTGGGATTTCTGGTGAGTGCCTTTTTGGAGACGTCCCTGTTCCAGCAACGCCGGAGACGAGCTCCACTCTGGCGTGCTTAAGTCCCAAAAATAGTGAGGGATTAGTTACGTTTGAAATCATGGAAGATGGCTCGGATTCGACGCACTCAGGGCTTGAATTCTTTTACACAGCGCCTTTGTCGCTCCGCGATGTACGGCCATCGCAAGGTCCCACGAAAGGCAAAACTAAGCTTGCCGTTACTGGTGCTAACTTTGGATCTAAAGGGCTGCAGTGCAAGATCGGAGAGACAGTTGTGGCTGGCTCGCTCGTTTCTTCTTCGATGATGCAGTGCACAACAGTTGCAAATTCCGAGACCTTGGTACCCGTGCACATTTCAAACAATGGTGTGGACTTTGTCGCTAATAACATTTTTTTCAGTTTTGAGGCTCCTCTGACGGTGTCGAAGGCTTCAGTTAACCGTGGACCGGAAACAGGGCAGAACCTCATCACAATCTTCGGACAGAATTTCCAGAAATCAGAGTCCCTTTCTTGCAGATTCGACGATGCGACGACAAAGGTGCACATGCCTGCAAAGTATGTGACTGAATCACACATTTGTTGTTCTGCACCTTCTCATACGCCTGCGGTAGTGAAGATATTTGTCACTGTCAATGGAGTAGATTATTCGACAGAGTACATCGAATATCAATATGACTCGTTATTGCGACTACACTCGGTTCTTCCTTCTTACGGATCAAACCGGGGAGGCATGACGGTAACAGTTCACGGATCTCAGTTTTTGGGTCCGTCACCGACAGCTATTGCGTGCAGGTTTGGTGCAGCTGTTGTTCGAGCTATCTATCTCACATCTACAGCAATTTCATGTTTGTCGCCTGCACAGGAACCGGGCATAGTAGAATTCTCGGCCGCGAATAATGCTCTGGATTTCTCTCCTGATATTCTGAGTTTTACGGTTCTCTCGGACGCGTTGATTTCACAGATTGCACCTTCCAAAGGTCCAGTGCTGGGAGGGACAGTCATCTCGATCACAGGCAATGGCTTTGCTCAAAAGATATCCATGTGTTGTTTTGATTCCACATTGTGCCAATTCGGACAGGTTGTGAGTGCTACCTTGATGCTGTGCACTTCAGGTGCACATGCTGCTGGAACTGCACCGCTTGAGGTGTGGGGAAATGCTGTTTCCAGTTCGAGTTTTTCTTTCGTCTTTAAACTGTCGCCGAGCATTGTGAGCATTGTACCGTCAAGTGGTCCTGAAGATGGCGATTCAATTATTTCCATTTTCGGAACCGGCTTTGACCGATCTCATATGTTATCTTGCAGGTTTGGGTGCTGTATAGGGGTTACAGCAAGGTATCAATCGTCTACACTACTGTACTGTACCTCGCCCGCTTCATCCCCTGGAATGCAGGCCTTAGAAGTTGCAAACGATGGGTCAGAATATAGCATCAACGGAATCTTGTTTCAAGTGTTTGAGCAGCCTGTTGTCATTGGCATTATTCCTTCGTCCGGTCCTTCTGCTGCTAGTGTTGCTGTTACTTTATCTGGACTCCATTTCACTTCATCGATCGCTGGCTGCTTTTTTGACGGGAGAGGACAGACTTCAGCACTTCTGTTGACTTCTACACACATTTCGTGTCTGACGCCAATTACTAGCTTTGGTGGCTTGTGCCAGGTGCAACTTGTGAGTGACGCATCGAACTTGGTAGATGGTGGTGCAGTGTTTGATTTCCAGGTTGGACCTGTCGTCACTGCTTTGAGCCCAAGCATTGTGTACGGCGACGGGGGATATCGTGTGAGCATCTTTGGCACGTCCTTTGATAGCACATTGAACTTCTGTCGTATAGGTTCTGCAGTCTCACCAACTGAGAGGATTAGCAGCACTCTCATCACTTGTTTGACCCCGAAGGCCTCATCAGGCGTTGTCCATTTGGAGATTGGTTCAGCGTCAATTCCAAGTGTCGTGTCTTCAGAATTGCTCATTCAGGAGCTACCGATTCCAACACGTGTCACACCATCTATTTCGTCTGACCTAGGTGGTGTAGTGGTGACAGTGAATGGCCTCAATTTTGTGGACTCCAAGATACTGGGATGCAAATTTGGTGAAGAGGCTGTCACTGGGGCAAAGTACATCACTTCGAGCATGATTTGGTGTACAACACCTTCGCATATGCCAGGCACGACGGTTTTGCAGGTTTCCAACAATGGATACGACTTTTCTCGCGGATCGCTGAAGTTTCAATTTGATGTTTCGATGACGATTGGATCAATTTTCCCATCACGTGGACCGACACTAGGAGGAAGTGTGGTTTCTCTCGTCGGGGCAAATTATGACTCGGATGACAAAATGTACTGCTCATTCGGTATTTCTGGCGCTGTGACTTCATCTTTTCAGCGTGATGGAAGTGTTGTATGTGTCTCGCAGCCCATTTCGACGCCCGGTGCAACGGAGTTGACGGTTTCCATGGGACCACAAATCCAAAAGTTCAAGTTTGACTACTTTCAGGCAGTCGATCTGCAAACCGTCGAGCCTCTTTCTGGGCCAACTATTGGTGGATACGATATTCATGTTCATGCGGATTTCAGAGAATTTTCTGATATCGCACTCGATTGTCGATTCGCGGGAACTTTTCGATCGATTGGCCGTAAAATTTCGCCTTCACAACTTCTCTGTCAGAGTCCATCGCATGAAGTAGGCCTGGTTAGCGTTCAGGTGATCACAAAGGACAATGTTACTATTGCGACATTCTTTCATCGCTACTTGACTGGTTTTACTGTTACCTCTTTTGAGCCGTACTCTGCTCCAGAAATTGGCGGTACAATTGTGACAATTCGAGGCAGTTTTTTGTCATCACAGTGCTATTGTATGTTTGGAAACAGCGCTCCTCAATCGTGCAATAGCATCATCGACAATATCGTCACTTGCGTGAGTCCACCTTACACGGCAAAGACTGTGCTTTTCCGAATTTCACCTGATAATTCTGTCTGGACCAATGTTGGTACATTCCAATTTTTGCAACAGGCAATTTTTCAGGAAGTATTGCCATCACGGGGTGCGTGCGACGGTGTTTTCATGATTACCATGGTAGGCACAGGATATGTTCCAAATGGAGCTTACAAGTGCAGTGTCGATGGTGAAATGACCGCAGCATCATACATTTCGGGTGAATATCTTCAATGCCGCACTCCTCTTTCTTCGCTTGGGTTACACTCAATTTCAGTTGTAGGAGCACTCAGCAGCACAGCAGTGGAGTTTACCTGTATTGAGCCACAGCGAGTTGTTCGCCTCGTTCCATCTTTTGGCAGTCTCGGTGGGGAAACGCTGGTTCATGTGGTCGGCAGGAACTTCAATTCTGGAATGATCTGCCAGTTCGGCAAGGTGGAGTTGAATGCATCGCTTATCAGTTCCACTCAATTAGGATGCTTGTCGCCCAGGACGACAAGCACAACTCGCAAAGTTGTGGTTGAAATTGGATTTCGGCTCGCCGAAGATACACCACCCGATTTTACGAACGAGGGCCTACAGTTCCTTTATGAGCATGCTGCAACGATCGATACGGTAATGCCGTCAAGAGGGTTTACCGGAACCGAAGGACAAGTTGTCACTGTGGTTGGTCATCATTTCTATTTCACGTCTGAGCTCAGCTGCAGGTTCGGCAAAACTGATTCGTTGGCAAAATTCATGTCGTCAAGTGTTGTTCTGTGCCAAGCTCCAAGCCGAGATAGTGGAAGTGTTACTGTTTCTGTCAGCAACAATGGAGTAGACAATACACCACCAAATCCGTTCTTCGGCTTTGAAGAGATGTCTCTTGCTTGGACAATCACTCCGACCTCAGGTCCACTTCAAGGTGGCACACGCATTGTGATCCACTCCGAGGTACCTATGTTTTTTGAAGATGATAGGACTTATTGCTCATTTGGATCAGCGATCAAGGTAGCAGCGACATTTCACAACACCACTTTAGCGAGTTGCACATCTCCTGCCTGGTTTCAAGTTGGAACTCAAAGTTTTTCAGTATCAGTAGGCTCACTCATGCTTGCTGGCCAAAAAGCCAATTTTGAGTTCTACGTAGATCCTGTCATCAGTAACGTAATTCCTTCTCGTGGAAGATCAAAGGGTGGCAACCTGGTTACTGTGCTAGGCAAAGGGTTCCAATCAAATGGACTTATGTGTCGCTTTGGAGATTCTGCTGCAGCGAGTGTTGGTACACATTTCGTGTCCTCGACTCAAGTTTCGTGCTTATCTCCGCTGATGGTCACTGCTGGTATTGTCACACTAGAAGTTAGCTTCAACGGAGGACAGGACTACACTCGAAATTCGTTCCAGTATGTGTTTGAAGAAGATTTTTTGATGACTGGACTGAATCCTTCTCAAGGACCCAGTAAAGGAGATCAAGTGATTTCAGTGCATGGTGTCAATTTTCCGCACTCATCCGAACTGAGCTGTCGATTTGGACTCGATCGTCTTGTGACTGGTGTATATGTATCGTCAACGCTGGTCGCTTGCCCTACTCCACCCACCTTCCCAGGAATGCTAACAGTGTCTATTAGCAGCAATGCTCATCATGATTCTGCCAATGGACTGCAATTCTACTCGTACGCTGACATTTCAAGTATTGAGATCAATCCAAGCAGTGGTCCAGTAAATGGAGGGAGTGCGATCTTGATCACTGGTGTTGACATATCTTCATTTGGTTCTTCGTTCAATTGTCACTTTGACTCACGTTCTGTGCAAGCTGAAATACTATCTGATTCCACTTTTATCTGCGAGTTACCACCTGCAGATGGGTCGTTTGTAACGAAGTTTTCTCTTCTAGATGTAAAAGGTAGGAGTATCAAAGAAGCGTCACTTGAATACTATTCAGCACCTACTATCGTTCGTGTGTATCCAACGATGGGTCCAATTTCTGGCGGGGCAACTGTGAGTCTATATGGAAGCGGGCTTCTCTCCTCAAGTGGGCTGATGTGCTCATTCGGAAGCAGGAGATCGCAGGCTCGACACGTGAGATCGATTTCATCAACTTTGATTGCATGTGTCACTCCTTCTTACGAGACAGCCAGTACGGTTTCTGTGGAATTAAGTACAAATGACGGTGCTGATTTCACAAGTAGTGGCTTGCGCTATTCGTATGAGCTCGCGTCGTCTATTACCACACTGAAGCCGTCTGGGGGCCAAATAAATCAAAATACCCTCGTTACCGTCACTGGCCAAAATTTTCGCGACACTGAAGCCCTGACGTGCGTGATTGGATTTCATTCGTTTGTTCAAGGAACATATATCTCATCATCAGCTGTCGTGTGCAGCATGCCAGCCATGGCTGCGGGAGTCGTGACTGTGTCAATTGCCAATAATGGTCAAGATATAAGTGAAGGCCGGTTGTCGTTTACCTGGGGCGAATACGTTCATTTGATTGCCATCAGCCCAAGCACTGGCCCTGTGCAAGGCGGCACGCCCGTTCTTATCGATGTAAGTGGTAAATTCGAATCGGAAGCATATATTCAATGTATGTTTGGATCTGCTCGGGTCGAAGCCAAGTTGCTCATTTCAGGAAAGGTTGAATGCACCGCACCTAATTTCCAGGAGTCTACTTCAATAGAAGTTGAAGTTACACTGAAACAAAACAACAGAACTATTACGGGAACATCTTCTTTTCGATCTTACGTAGCACCATCCATCTCCATGTTGAGGCCCTCAATTGGAAGCATTGATGGACAAACGATTGTGAGCATTGTGGGATCAAATTTTTTGAGCGGTGTTCTGTGTCGTTTTGGTGAGCATCAGATCTTGAATGATCAAGTCAAAATGGTGTCGTCTACTTTTTTGACATGCCTCAGCCCTGTGTCGCATGTAGAGGGTATGGTTCAGGTTGAAATCAGTTTGAATGGAGGAATTGATTTCACCGCTAATGGAAGATATTTCTTCTTCGAGCGTGGCGCACTAGCAAGCACTCTCAAACCATCTCAGATCTTGGCAGGTACCAGGGGGCAAATTGTAACAGTATTGGGACAAAATTTCGTCAACAGTGATGCTTTGAGTTGCAGGTTCGGACGCAGCATTCTGGTGAAGGCAAGGTTTCTCACAACAAGTATGCTGATGTGCTCTGCTCCGCAATGGCGCGCAAGTACCATGACAATGAGCGTCAGCAACAACGGTGCTAGTTTTAGGGAAGGATTACCGTTAAACTACGTGGCAATGGATTTCAAGATTGATCTGATTCCTAGCTCGGGGCCAACAGCAGGTGGAAGCACCGTGACAGTTTTGGGTAACCTGTGGAAGTACGATTTGCAAAAAATAAGCTGTTGGTTTGGAAGACAGAATGCTATTGTTTTGAGATCCAAGAAACACATTGCGTGTTCTGTACCCAAATTTGAGCTTGCCGGCATTATTCAGGTAAATATCACTGCCGAAATTGACAATCTTCTCATCAGCAAATCATCAGATTTTGAATATTACTCCGGGATGACTGTAGACAGTATTGTCCCATCCAGTGTCAGCGTGTCTGGAAGTACCCATGTAAGTATTCGAGGAAATAACTTCAAGGAAAATGGATTACAATGTCAATTCGGGGCATACTTGGTTGAAACGCATTGGATTTCAAGGGACTTGATCACGTGCAAAGCCCCTAAATTTTCGAATCCTGGTGATCTAGTATTCAACCTGGCAGTACATGGTATCACGGATTTGAGCGTTCAAACACACAAACTCCAAATCATAGAGGACGCTGTGATACACCAAATTCATCCATCGTGGGCTCTGGCAGGAACGACCCAGCAGGTTATTACAGTGGTGGGACAGCACTTTAAGCAGACTCTGGCGTTGAGCTGCAGGATGGGAGTGAATGCCACAGTCACTGCAAACTATGTGTCGTCGTCGATTGTGAAATGCATGGCACCAGTGAGGGGCGCTGGAACTGTGCGCGTGAGCGTGAGCAACAATGGAGTGGATGCAGGACTGTCGAGCAAGCAGCTCATGTTTGAAGTTGGACGAGGAATATCGGCTGTGACACCGAGCAGGGCTCCTGTGCAGGGCGGAACATCAGTGACAGTCTCAATGTATGGGAGGATGCAGGGCGAGGTTGGTGGGGCATCATGCCATTTTGGAACTGTGGTTGTGGGTGGGGAAGTTCGGGGTCACTCAACAGTTGTGTGTGTGGTGCCGCAGAC
>Ga0105051_10008779_pt1 | contig 10160 bp, 7 predicted proteins | sample FRY02_FD_78383 | JGI IMG/M metagenome (GOLD analysis project Ga0105051, IMG submission 78383) | Freshwater microbial communities from Lake Fryxell liftoff mats and glacier meltwater in Antarctica - FRY-02 (megahit assembly) | ecosystem: Environmental > Aquatic > Freshwater > Ice > Glacier...
ACTAGTTGATCCCCTCTCCGCAGACAAATTGCATCCAAACGATTCCCGCAGGATCATCCGAGCATTAGAGGTTCTGCACGTCACTGGCCAACCGATCAGCCATTTACAACGCGAATTCGAACGATCGATGAAGCCTGAACAATGTCGCGTATTTTGGTTGCACCTGCCTCGGCCACAACTTCACAAACGAATTGAAGATCGAGTCCAAGTGATGTTCGATCAAGGCCTGGTCGCCGAAGTGGAAGGCCTTTTAAGTCGGCACCAATCGCTAAGTCGTTCGGCAATACAGGCGGTGGGCTACAAGGAAGTCATCAGCCATCTGGATGGTAAATTGACGCTGGAAGAAACCATCGACCTGGTCAAAATACGGACGCGGCGATTCGCAAGAGGCCAAGAGACGTGGTTCCGTAATATGGACGAAAGCCGCATCCTGGAAGTGGAATCGGATTTTGAAAACTTGCCTGTCGCCGAACAAATCCTTGAACTCGGTCGCCAAATTCAGCCGTTGGATTGATTTCGCCCATTGCTTCCCAAAATGCATCCACTTCTCTGGCAGTACGAATTCCACCGGTCTCCTAAGCGGCTAAAAGTGATCGTCATTTCTATCGCAACATTTTATTTGCGCGGCTGTAGATTCTTGGGACTAAATCTCGTTCTAGTTCTGATGCCGATTGAAAATATTGAATTCCAAGCGATTTTCAACTGGGACCTTCGCTGATTCCCTCGTCAGAAGCGACGTTATGTATTCGGCTTTGACTCAACCATTGCCAAATTTCTATTTTCAGCTGGATGGAATTTAATTTCCCAACACTTCGCCTCAGCCCGCTTTGATAAAAGTGCCGCACTTTTTTTTCCAAAAATATGCAGCCAAACCGCCAATAAATTTCTAAAATTTAACCGCGAAAACACAAGCCACTGAAAACGAGAATTTCTGCGGCTGTCCAATTCGCACGTTTTCATTACAAAAGAAAACACTTCCCACGGAAGCCGAACACTACAAAATTTTGGAACTCCGTGACCCCAGAAATATCCTAGTTTCTGAATGCTATCCGTTTGGCTGGATTCACCCAGTAAAGGAAAATCAACTGGAATCTAGGCGACCTGCAATCCAAAACATGTCCGTTGATGAATTGGTGATCGGTCAAAATAGATCTAGCAAACAACCGCTCGAAAAGAGAGATCAACCACTTCTGGATCTACCCCATTATCCACAGTACACTTCAATTGTGACGTACAACGAGATGGTCACAAACTTTCCTAAGTGGGCCTACAAGGTTGTCCGGCCGTTCGGCTGCCGGTTTCTGGCATGGTAGCGTTTGAAACTGGGTTGGCGTTACCGAAACGAATTCAAAGTCCGTTCCGAAGCAATGAAACACAAACGACGCATAACGCCGGGCGATCATCGCAATCAACTAAAACCCGATACTATAAAAATTCGGAGCGATCGGTTTTCGGAAATTCTGGAACGTTTCGGGTACCCGCCCTGACCACTTCTTGGCCCAGCATTCCACCAAGAAGATCAATAAATCTTGCTCTGGGAAACTGCCCACCAGTAATCGACTACAGTTCAAGCCCGACCCCGTCTGCCCCGGGGAAGAAATTCGCCGCGGAAGCCAGAAAACACCTTTGCTTAACTTGGCGCTGCTTAACTTGGCGCTGCTTAGATTGGCGCTGCTTAGATTGGCACTGCTTAAACTGACAGGCGAAAATTCTGCTCGAACGTCATACAATCGCCGCGATCCAAAAACACTCGTACTCGCACCATCCATCCGATCGAAATCAATTGCCCAGCAAACGTCAAAGGACTGTTTGGGCAGACCGTTCGAAAAAGATACGGTTGATAAAGTAATTGCCCATCGTTCCGCTGAACTTTTCGGCGTTCAAAAAAGTGCACACCAAAATCGGTGTCGCCTCGTCCTGCCGTTTGCCACAGCACTGAATTTTCAATCGCTTTAATCTTAAGGGAGGTCTCATTCTGGACTGTCTGATTTCGTCTTCTCTTCCCTTTGGGAATTTCAAAGGCGCGTGATTCGGTTTCAGTCCCAGCCAAATCCTGTTCCAAAACACCAAACAACCTTCGCGGCGGACGTTTTGCCGATTGATTGGAATTCAAATTCTCCAACAAATCAAAATCCAGCAAGCGATATTGGCATTCAATCACATCGCCAGGAGCCAAGGCTGGGCCAAGATTTGGATCATAGGCCGATCCGCTACGTCGATTCAGACGACTAGTCTTGTTGATTCCAAAACTAGCCGGATTAATTCCAAAACTAGACTGACTGGGTTCAGGGGCCCGCTTGGGCGCGACCAACTTGATAATTACCTGGGGCGTTACCGCGCCATTGACGGTGGGTTTGGAGACGGCGGTAATACGATAATCGGAAACTCGCGATTGAATTCTGGACATCCGGCCTTAACTCCACTTACGACAATTCGCCATGTCACCTGGTTATTGTTCGCAGTAAAACTGTGCATGACTTCTTCAGGCAGTTGAAAAACAATTAGCTGCTCGAAACTGCCCTGGGACAAGGAAACATTTTTCGATTCAACCAAGGTATCACTAAAGACGACCGCACGCTTGGTGCAAACGTCTGTGCCTTGTTGATACGTAGCTTCCTCGCGGCATTCTAGCAGTACAATAAGGCAATCCAAACGGATATCTCCTTTTTGACGCAAAAAAACCTGGCAACTTTCGCCAGGGCGAATCGGATGCTGAGAAAGTTCCAATAGCGTCGGCCCCAATCGCACTTGCCTAACCAGACCTTTTGCCGTTTGCCAAGTTAACCAAAACGTCAAGCCGAGCATCGCCAGCAACAAACCGACCATTAAGACCATTCGATCCAGTTGGCCGAATCTCCAGTCGCCCCAAATTACCCCGACCATCACCGTGGATACGATCACCATTAGAAGGGTGAAGCTTATCAAGCCAATCAGCTTGGAACTGGATTGCCGGACTGATTTCAATCGATATCGCAGTTTGCTGCCGGCACTTAGGACCTCGCGATTCCAGACCGGGACCGACGGATGGTGCTCGTTCAATCGGTCACTAGGAAGCAAGTAATCAAGGTCAAACGCATTTTGAAGCAAACTGTTTCTTTGTTCTGCCGACCCTGTATGCACCAGTAGCATCCGAGCCAGACGGAAGCTGCCGATGCTAACCAAACCACCGCACAGTACCGTTCTAACCATCCAATGCGAAAGATTCATCGGCACATAACCTGGCCAGCTTTGCCACTGTCCTACCAATCCCCAAACGAACACCACAACGCCAATCATGGTCAGTAGGCTGTCAAATAGGACCTCCGTGGCGTTACCCCAAAAATTTTGACTCCAACGGCGCTGCCAAGGAATGCGATTCAACAGGAAATTGATCAAACGAAACAACGGAATTCCAAAACTTGAGGACACAGAACCAAGCCAGCAAACTTAACAAAATTAGCGAAGCCAGAACCCTCTTCCTTCGCTAATTCAAAAGTCCACCTTCGAACAGTCTCGAGGATCATTCTAACTTGAATTCCTACCGCACGAAGTGGCCCTGAAATTTCTCAGCAGCCCGCAGTCGGGTGGTCGTAAAAAGATCTTTGCCATTGCAGAAGGTCACTTGCGGATCTTTTTCTTTTAATCGGCACTAAGAACTTGCCCTGCCAATGCAGAACAGGATTTTTTCAACTCGCTTTGATTGTCCGGTTGACCGCTTCGAAAAAAAAAATCCCTGCTACTGAAACCAGTATGCAGGGATTCGATTATTAAGACATAAGTCAGCAAATGCTATCAACAGCCAGTCCCAAACCAAACCTCACCGTTCGCTCAAGGCGACTATTGGGCTGGAATTGCCAACAATTCGATTTCAAAAATCAATGTTTTGTTGGGTTCAATCACTGGTGGCTTGCCAGATTCGCGATACGCCAAGCTCGATGGAATGACCACCTTCCACTTGTCGCCAACTTTCATTCGTGGAATCGTCTTTGTCCATCCTTCGATCACTTGATTCAAACCAAATGTCGCTGGTTCACCTCGTTGGACCGAGGAATCAAAAACGGTTCCGTCAATCAATGATCCTGTGTAGTGCACCGTAACGGTGTCAGCTTCGGTAGGACTTGGGCCGTTTCCAGAGGCAATCACGGTGTATTGAACGCCATTTTCCAATTGCTTAACGCCTGGCTTCAACGAGTTTTCCTTTAAAAATGCCTGACCTTCCGCCAAATTTCGGTCGGCCATCTCTTGCATCATCTTCTGTTGCTTCTCCTGCAACTGCTTAGTGAACGCTTGCATTACGGCTTGAATCTCCGGCTGCGTCATCGGAGATTCTTTGCCCGCAGCCGCGTCAGTCATGCCCCGAATCAATGCTGTTAGATCCATCTCAACTTGATCTCGCATAAAATCGGTCATAATTTGACGACCGATAATGTAGCTTGCCTTGTTCGTCAAACCGTTGGCTTGGCCTTGTTCCCCTAACGGTTGCTGTTCTAACGGTCGCTGTTCTAACGGTTGCTGCCCTGCAGGCGGCTGGTCGCCGATGCTACCTTCTTGGGCCCCGACGGTTGCCGGCGATGCGCATGATAGTGCTACCGTTGCCAACGCGGTCAAGAACCCAGTTAACCCAAGTCCGTTTGCATTCGATAATCGAACTGCCTTATATAACATTCAACTTTCCTTGTTTCAGCAAAAGTGCCAGCTAATCAAAGCGGCATAAAAATTAGGTCGCCCGGCCCAGGTTTTCACCTGTGTTTTACCCACTTGCACGTTTCACATTTGAACAGCAAAAATCGAACAACGATACTCCAGAAACACCATTTTTGCCGCAGAATTGGCATCATTCCCGCCAGCGGAACTTTTTCAAAGCCTAAAACCAAAGACAACGGTGGTAACTTAGGCAAAGAAAAGAAAGAAAGGACTTCCAGTAAACCCTTCCAATTACAGAAGATTTTCCGATTTTAAGCAAAGTTCTGATCAGGTAGCTTCCGATCTAACTTGAGAATCCGAATGCCGCCCGGTGCGCCCAGGCTGTGTTCCCCCCCCCAGCAAGGATTTCTTAAGATGAACTCGAGAAACACGCAATCTCGTATTTTGTTGTTACTGTGTACTTCAGTATTTCTCAGCCAATCGTCGATCGCTTTGGCTCAATCGACCCAAGCACCTCCGCGCCAAGCGACCGCTTATGCCAAGCGGACACCAGCTCAATATGGGTTTGGAAATGCCCAACCGGTCGCCAGTGGGGGAACTTACGTCCCTCAACACTTGCGACATCCGGCGAATCCCACCAGCGGTCAAATCGCTAGAGTTGCCTATCAACAACCGGAATTAGCCGGCATTGAAGGCCAGATGATTGGGCAACCCAACTATCAAGGTCAAGTCATCTCCGAACCGATGATCATGGATCCGATCGCGGACCCAGTGTATCAAGACTTGGGCCACTACTACGACCAAGGTTACGAGGTCGAAGGCGATTACGAAATGTTGGACGATTCCATCGGATCTTGCGATTCAGGACAATGCGGCGAATGCCAAGACTGTCTATGGCACCGCATAGATGGAATTTTTTCCAACGCAGATTTTCGCTTAGGCGTTCAAGGCTTCAAGAATTCACTTAATCGTGATCTGGACGGTAGCTTTGGTTTCCACGGTGGCATCAACTTGGGACTTCCGTTAACCAAGCTATCCTGCGGTTTGTTCTCGGGTCAGTTTGGTATCAACAGCGTTCAATCCAATTTTTCTGGATCATCGTTCACAAACGAAAGTCGCAATCAATTGTTCGTTACCGGTGGAATTTTTCGCCGAGTCGATCAAGGCTTACAGGGCGGCGTAGTGTATGATTACTTGCAAGATGACTGGTATACCAATATCGGTATCGCTCAATTACGAGGCGAACTGTCATGGGTCTACGCTACGGGCAACACCTTCGGTTTTCGCTTTGCACACGGTCTTGCCACAGATCAAACCAATACTGTCTTGACCGATGCGAACGGCGGCCAGACCGTTTTGTCTGAGTCTTGGCGAGCCAACGATCAGTATCGCTTTTTCTTCCGCAAGTTGGTTGCCGAAGGCGAAGGCAACATTGATTTCAGCATCGGCTACACCGAAGAAGATCAAACACTCATTGGTTTAGACTTTAATACTCCCGTCCGGGGTATGATGCGGTTCTACGGTGGCTTTACCTACCTTCTACCGGAACAGAGAATCTTGGCGGCATCCAACAGCGAAGAAACTTGGAATGTCATTATGGGCATGCAATTCTCGCCCTATAGACTTCGTGGTTATTGTCGCTACAACGTGCCGATGTTCGACGTCGCCGACAACGGAAGCTTTCAGGTTTTCCCAAACAACTAAGCGAACTTGATTGATGGCAACGGTCTACCAACCGGCACCATGAATGCATAAAGGCTGGTAACCCAATTGGGTTACCAGCCTTCTTTCGTTTTAAGGGGCAACATGGCATCCAATCAAATCAAGAACTCTGACATTGTGGGTAGGGTCCTCCAAAAGCACAAACAATCGATAATCGCGTCGCCGCGTCGGATTGCTTGAATTTCACTTCCACCCAAAACCAAGGAGGCAAGCCAACGGAACCGACAACCGATCCGGAATCGCGTAAAACGCAACTACCGCCCGACACGATTGGCGACGGCCAACCAGTAGCAGCTAAGGAGTGATAAAGACATTACGTTGGATTTTGCGAACGTTCGTGTTGCGATAAATCACGTGACTTAGGGTCGTTCGATCTATCCTGCGTAAATCATCTCCCCGCATCATTCGCTGATACCAAAATCGATCACCGTCTCTTAAGTTTTCGAATTGGTACTTCATCACCTGAAACATCAATGGACCAACATTCCGACCCGTAAGATGTTCTTCAGACAACATGCCAACCCAAGCATCGATGTCATCCACACTTCGATACGCTAGTTCTAGACCTGCCAGCGTTTCTTCGTCGCTGGTGATGTCCGAAAATTCCTCGACAGACGGCAGACCAAAATACTGCCGCATCGTGTTGTAATCACAAAGGCCATGGTCGCGTCCTCGTTGAATATTGAAGGCCGGCAGATCCAGACCACCACTGCCAGGTTCGCCAAACAGGAAGTTTCGTACATCATCGACAACTTGCGTATCAATCTCTTGGGCGGTCTGATTGATCAAACCACTGATGTAAGGATCTACACCGTCATTTTGCAGCCAAACTGGGTTAAAGAACGCCATTCGCAGTGGAAGCGAACCTCCACTTAGTTCATTGCCTTGGTTGTCTAAACGAAGTAGATTTTCATTCAACATACTGTGACCAAATCGAAAAGCAGCGGTCGCAAATTCGTTGGTGATACTTGCGTCCACTTCGGGGCGATATCGTGAGTAAAGTCTTAACGCGTCCGGACCCAATATTGCAGGAATGAATTGGTTGTAAGTGATCGCCTGCAGTATCCCAACAATGTCTTTTCTAGTTCGTTGAAAGATCTCTTCATCGGACCAGTCGGGATGCAATTGAGCCATCCCAGAGGCAATACGATTGTGTTCACGAACGAAAATCGTGTGCATCGCCGTCAAACCCACTTGTTCATTGGCACGCACGTCTCCTGCTAGAAAAAAACCTGAACCGTCAATCGGCAGCAGGCCATCGTCACCCATTAACATCATGCCTTTTTCGAAGGAACGCAGCCGGTTCATCGTCGATTCTTCCGAACCGTAAATCTGCGAACCATCAATCCAGGCAGTATGCGAATTGATCTGATGGCGTGGTGATGTCACACCTGCCCTATGAAAGTACTCGCTGCGAAAGAAGAAAAGTCGCATGGCCCCGATAGCAAAGGGATCAAACTCAGGATCACCTAAGGGGATCATGATCGGCATCGGTTCCGATGGCAAGGCGGTTTCGGTTAAGGTGATATCGTGATCCAGGAATTGTCCCCACTGCCAAGCCATGTCCGACAGACGCGCTGCCGACGGGTTGGATTGAGACTGAGCAAAAAGCAGATTGCTGATCGTTCTGGGGTTCGCACGACCGAATCCCGATGGCATTGAAAGACCATCTTGGTAAGCAGCGGCACTTCTTCGTCTTAAGGCAATACGGGCTTTGCCCCAAAATGGATTCGCAAGGTTGTTCCCGCTACCATCGATGTAGCGAAATTCTTCCCATCCGCCATTGCGAGTGGAGTGTTTTCGCGGCAGTTGACTATGCTCACTCCGCCGCCCGTTACCGTTCTCGCTGCGATCGACGTTGCGAATCGTCTGCTGCCGGGAAAAAAAGTCATTGGTCGCAAAGTCATCTTGAGCATACCCGCTGCTAACGTTGGAAATACCCTGCGCGAACAATAGAGAAGCCAAAGTTGCTTTCAGCATTCCCCTCCGCGTACGCCAGCGAATCGCTGAACATGAACCCGACTGTTCTGTGAGCTGTTTTTTGAAAATTTTCGAGAAAAACATTTTCGTGATCTCCGTTGAAAACTGACAAGGATGTCGTTTTGATGAGACGAGGCAACGGTGATCCAGTACCACGAAGCTTGTCAAATTTGATGAGATCTTTCACACAATCTAGCGTGAAGGACAAGCGAGCGGAAACGCCCATAATTTGAAGCAAGCCAGCTAAAGTGTTGCATAACAGCAATTCCTTGAGACGCCGTTAGGTTTGCAATCTTGGTCTCCCATTTTGGTTGAATGATTTAGTTAAGCCACTATTGAATACACACGATTGCTCATCCCGGTTCGCGCCAAAACTCAAGATAAACCTTCAACCATGTCAGTTGTTATGACACTGCAAGTTCAAACGGAAAAATTTCATACCAATCGCTTACAAAATGCTCCTGAATTCGACCGTCCCCGCAGAAAATCCGGCGAAAAGCTCAGTCGTTTCCAACGACATGAAGCGTCTACACTTTTTTTTCAAGATGATCAATTTTTCTTTTGAAAAACCGATGTTTCGTTGCTACTTTCTGGTTTTACAGGAACGGGCAGCCGTGGCTCGGCCAACGACAAAAATTCTATCCTTCCCTACATTTGCACCCGTTGGCAATGATGGTCGAATTGCGTTGCTGCCATTCCGCTTGCCAGAGCACAGGTTTCAAGAAGTATCGGTTGACTTGCTAGGCACTGTCCTGGGTTACTGACGTGGAAGCGAAACCAAGAACATAAAAAAAGCTCCGGTCGCAATTGTCTTGCAACCGAAGCATCTAATCTTCTTCCACTCATCTTATGTAAAACCCACTGTGACCCGGTACCCACTGCGACCCGGTACCCACTGCGACCCGGTAGTGGAGCGTCACAGCAGTCGGAAGACTATTTCAAGATCTTAACTTCGAAATAGGAACCCGCGTCTTTGGAATGGTACACGCGGTGGGTTGCCTTCACGAAGTCATCTTCCTTTGCTTCGAAAATATTGTCCACATACTTTTGGGGATTGCGGTCGATAAGCGGAAACCAGCTACTCTGTACATGAAACATGATTCGATGTCCCTTCTTAAACGTATGGTAAACGTCCTGCAAGGGAACTTTGACATTGGTGATTTCCTTGGCAACAAACGGCTTGGGCTGGGCGTAACTATCTCGAAATCGTCCTCGGAAAACTTCGCTGCGAACCATTTGTTGATAGCCGGCCAAAGAAATTCCATCAGGCGTGCTTGCTTGATTAGGAGTGTCATCGGGATACACATCCATCAGTTTCACAATCCAATCGGCGTCACTCTGACTGGTGGAAACTTTCAACATTGCGTTGATTTCACCAGCGAAAGTCACATCTTCACTTAAAACTTCTGACTGGAACGTCAATACGTCAGGCCGAGCGGTTGCAAATCGTTGGTCATCGGTCATATAGGGGCGGGGCGTAAAACGAATGGTCAAGTCGGACATCTTTCGATAGGGAACTGGATTAGCCGGATCGCTTTCAAACTGGCTAAACGCATTTCCGCTCACTTTCTGGATATCTTTCTCTAACGTGCCTTCACTTCCAAGATACAACTTGGTGACCTCGGCTTCTTTTGGGGGCCAGGCGTCGTATGTTGACCACTCGCGTTTTCCCGTATCAAAAACTAGTGCCTCAAAGTTTGGTTGCTTTCCTGCACCTTTTAAGAAGTAGGCAAAGTAAGGCGCTTCCACTTCACGCTGAAAGAAATCCGAGATATTCTGTCCAAAATCGATGTTGCCCACTTGAGTCTCTGGAATGGCACTCGCCCATTGTCCAT
>Ga0105051_10008786_pt1 | contig 10150 bp, 9 predicted proteins | sample FRY02_FD_78383 | JGI IMG/M metagenome (GOLD analysis project Ga0105051, IMG submission 78383) | Freshwater microbial communities from Lake Fryxell liftoff mats and glacier meltwater in Antarctica - FRY-02 (megahit assembly) | ecosystem: Environmental > Aquatic > Freshwater > Ice > Glacier...
GCCTGTGCGTGTGTGTGTGTGTCCGCCGAGCATCCAGAGGCAAGTCGATAAAGTATAGCAAATCTGATTTGCATGTTTGCGCAAAACTATGTGCTAACAAATGAATGTCTCTTGATATGTCTCCAATTTATTTGTTTGAAATCACACACTGGCAATGTCTGTCGCAACTGGCTGAAACTAGTAAGCACAGTGAAACTTCAATGCAGCAGATGATTATGTTAGAGGATAAATCATTTTCGTGCTGCCAATGCTGCTGGAGACTTGCCCTTCCAGGCACTTGATCAGCAATCTCAAGAAGCATAGCCAGCTCATTCAAAGAGAGGAACAGCGATTAGGTGCCCAGCCGCAGATGCTGCCCACTTGCAAATGCGCTAACCGTGACTTCGCCTGCTTCCCCCTAAGTGCAATGAAGCAAAATTGTATGGAGGGTGCTGCGCCTCCATTCTCACGACCCTCGTTCCCATTGTGATGCATTCAATTATTCATGTCGAAGTTGGAGAGAGACAAGAGTTTATTACGTCGAAGCACCGTAAGACTAAATCACATAGGACCCACGAGACTGTCCCGGATCGTTGCCCACCTACTTATAATGGCGGACATGCTAGTGTGTAAAAATAGTCTACAACGTTTGTCAGCTGGCCTGTATCTTCGTGTTTTTTGGAATGGCAACGCTTAGGAATTCCTACTGACAATCACACCCTCCCACAGACGGTGGAGATCGGACTTGAAATGATTACGACTGCCCAAATTTCCCACAAGTTTTGACGGTGGTCCCCGTACATAATAAACACGTTTTCTTGAAAGTCCCCACAATTTCAAACGGGTTTTCACGTGAGTAAACGCAGTCCCCGTCACTTAAAAAAAAGTCCAGGAAAACTGGAAAATCTGGAGATCCAAATATTTAAAGTTTGACCTCCTCCGTGAGCGGCCCCCCTTCTGGCTGGATTGGATTGTAGTGTATTACAGCGGGCTAACGAACGCTCATTATCAGCGAACTGCTGCGTTCTTTTCGTTTCATGGGAAGTAATGCCCTCCTTCCGGATGCAAGTGCAGGTGGCCGCGTGTCGCGACTGCCGCCTTCACGGCTGACACCCATTTGTGTTTCGGCGCATTTGTCTTCCCGCGGACCCCGCGCCCAGGTGGGCTGTCAGGCCTGCGGCCTTCGCCCCCCCCTCTCTTTCTCTCCTTTTCTTTGTCTCTCTCTTTTTCTGGCTTGCTCGCTCGTTCGCTCTCTCTCTCTCCCTCTCGCTCTCTCTCCCTCTCGCTCTCTTACAACCTTGAGCCTCCTCCACCGCCCCTTTTTGCTCACTCTTCCTCTCTCTCTTTCTCCCTCGCCGTCTTCTCTGTCGGTGTGTTCCCCGCATTTTTCCGTCTTCCCGGCGCTATTTTTACTACCATGGGCAATGCCCCGCCCGCATCACGGCAGCCTCGCTGCCTAGGCCATTCTTTCGCCCCATGTCCCCTCACACCTAGGCCATTCTTCCCACCATATCCCCAAGAGCCCCACTTGCTCCGCTTGAGCATCTGTTTCTCTTCTGTATGTATAGAAATCGAGTGGGAAGGCTGAGATTTCAACCAGTTTCTGCGTACATTATATCGTTCCAGCGATTTTCTTGACAAACCATGACTCTCCTACTTTGGGGACACCTGATAGGTAGAGAACCGCGTTTGACACGTTACCTGTTTGCGTTGTGTGCAAGGAAGAGACACACCAGAGTATGTTGTGAAAGAATATGTGCGCGGGCGAGTGGGTGGGCACGTCAGTGATCTGCTTGTCATTTTTGTGTGCACGTGTGTGTGTCTCGTGTCTATTGCATGAATATTCTAGGCAAGAAGCAACTTTCGTTGTGCGTGTCGGCGCCGCAGGAAGCTATAAACAATCACCCCCCACACACACACATGTCTCCCTGGTCAGATTTTGTGAAACTTACCAAAGATATGACATTGTGCATGAAAGAAAGTCGACATCTTAAGCGTCCGAATTTTGTCAGGATTAGCCTTGAGAAAGGTATCTGCAATGTTATATATATATATATACGTATACATATTATGGCCACGGTGTGATCACAACAACGAAGTAATTCGTTTTTTGTAAAGCCCTGTGTTGCAACATGAAGACCTAGTTTGCTGTGGCATCACAGGACGCTCATCGTTAGACTAACTTAGCCCTTACACATTTCTGCGTACATGTAGCCGTATGGGGTGGCTACAATTAGTAGGCTCCTTAAAATGATAGGTCTCTTTTGCAAAAGAGCCCTATAAAAGAGACAGTATTCTGCAAAAAGACATATAATTTGAAGGAGCCTACTACATGTAGCCACCCCATAACATAAATCTGTGCATACAGTTCGCGACATAGCCCGAACATAGCTCTGCGTATTCAGTACACATCAGCAACACTCCCTCTGCCTTGGCCCCTTCCCCCACCCCCACACCCTCACTCGGAAACTCACGCCATCTGCCGCCGGGTGGCCTGACTACATAGATCATAGCAGGGATGAAATTCGAGCACCTGCCATTTTCAACGAGAGAGAGAAAGTGTGTGAGAGAGTGGTACAAAGATCACAGAGGGATGAACACAGGCATCTTGTCCCCCCATCATATGTGTGCATGTGTGTATGTGCATGGGTTGGGGTGTGTATGTGTGCATGTGTGCAAGTGTGCATTTTTGTGCGCGTATGTGCGTTCAGTTGGCAAGTCTTCACTGCTCTATTCTCTCTCCCCCCCCCCTCTGCGCCCACTCCGACCCCCTCTCCCCATGCTCAGTTGGGACGTCCTCACGGGAATTCCTTAGCTTACTCACTGAGTAATTCCGTGTTCCACGATTTTCAGGAACACTCGCGCCGCAAAAAATGTTACACGCATTTGTGCACACACCCACGAACGCACACTCTCCCCCCTTCTGTATGCATACACGTGTGTTTGTAGGATGCTGCTGGTTGCGGGGCCATGGCGCGGTGTGGCAGAATAAGCCTAGGCTACAGACAGTCATGCGCGATCAAATACTTGCACATCCATACTTGCACATCCATAGGTGTTTTACACACCCTAGCTCAAGTACACAAACACACACACACACACTTACGCGAAAGCCAAGATGCAGTAAAAGGCAATGCGGTACGGGCCCGGGGCGTCCACAGCTCTAACGACTTGGTAGTAAATGGTAAGTTGGACGGTGATGATGTCGACATATCTTCGCCTGATGGGCAGCCAGTACCAGGGTAAGTGTACATTCAAGCTTGGTTTGCAGCAATAAAGCTTAGTTCATTGAGCGTGTGTGTACTTTTTGACATGATAAACGTTTGCACGCGGAGTTTTGCAAAATGGCGTGCGCAAAAAAGTATGTATAACGCCAATCGCAAAAAAAAACGCACTCAGATGCAATTACCAACTATAGTCAGGCCATCGCCAGTAGTTGATAGACGTGAATAAAACTGCAGCGGGAACAAGTGCTAGGTCCAACAAGTGCATGTACACAGCCAACAGACACGTGCTCGCGCTGAGCCATGACACCCTGAAAAGCCATTTGGACATACTCAAAGGAAGAGCAAGATGGTCATCTGGATGATAGTCTGGAACGTCTATATCGGAAACTTCAACATCGCTGCTGTCTTCCTCCGAGAGCAGCACTGTTCCGACGTCCACCTCTTTAGGAATGAGTGCATGCTCCATGCGCTCCTCTGACTCAACAACATAGTGTCCTTCCACTGGGGCTTTGCGCATACGCATCGTGTTCTCAACGTCAAGCATGGACCGTATACAAACCTCAGTCCTAGTGGAACCAGGCGTTGGCCGCGATAGGCGGGCGTTGGCCGCGATAGGCGTCAAACGCTGGAGAGTGGTCGAGTCGAAGGTTGTCGGTGTCAGACGCCTGTGTTGTACCTGGCGCCTGTCTTCGAAGCCCCGCGTGCACACCTGCTGCTGAAGCGCTCTTTGCCACCACACCACTGCCACTCAGAAGTAGGTTTTTAAATTTTTTTTTTAAAATTTAGGACTGTTTTATTAAAGAGTAATCTCAACAAGAGGAGTAAGAAACATTAAAATCGAAAGACACCCAGGGGTAGACACCAAGAAAAATTGTAACCCTAAAAAAGATTCTGTTACGATATGGTACAAAGTTCCTATTGCATCGGCACAAAAACCAAAAATGGGCTCAAAAGAATCAAAAAGGGTACGACAGTTTTTGTGCCGATGCAATAGGAACTTTGTACCATATCGTAACAGAATCTTTTTTAGGGTTACAATTTTTCTTCAACATCGCAAAAATGGGTTCAAAAGAATCAAAAAGGGTACGACACTGCAAGTTTGTGAGTTGGAAAAAAAAATGAACTTTCGGAGTTGCCCTCAGTCTCAGTTCACATCGCATCAATCTGTAATGTGTCTGTTGCCGTCGGCTCTTCGACTGACCACCTAAATCATCGCAGGCGCTCACTAGAACTGTAGGTGCCCCTGGAGTGCGAACATTGGAATCGGCGAAGCTCGAGGTGTGCCACTTGCACCGCGCTTTTCAGCACCGCGCTTTTCAGCGAGGGTGTGCGCTCGCTCGCCCGCCCGCTCGCCCGCCCGCCTGCGAGGGTGTACAGTTCTAACCCTATAGTGCCGCCCAAGAGGGTGCAGTGCCACCCGTGTCAACTGCTTTTTTTGGTGGTTGTCTCACCTCTTCCACTTGTTGATCTGCATAAACAGGTTCAATCGAGTCCCTCATGCGGCATGAACCCGTCTGTTCTGACATGGAAATCTTCCAAATCCTCCCCGGTGGGGGGGTGAGAAGCGTGAACTGCTTGGGTCCTGACCTAGATCCTGATGAGGGGATTAGTACCTTGAGGTTTTTTTTTTTGATGAGCTTTTGATGTCTGTCCAGCACTGGGCACAACATGTGTGCAGCAATGCGCCCCCGATGCCAAGCTCACACTTTGCATGTAATTTGCAGATCCTTCACAGCCGAGGAGAAAGTGAAGGTGTCCCAGCCGGCTCTGGATCGGAACAAGGCCAACGCAGGCAAGCAGGCAGACACATGGGACGTCTTCATATCTTATCGGGTCGATGCAGACAAAAAACTTGTGGAGACCCTGTACTGGAGGCTCATTGGCACAGACGTGAAAATCAACGGGACAACTCGTAAATTGAAGGTATTTTGGGACGCCGAGTGCCTTATACCAGGCGAGAGCTGGGAAGCGGGATTCTCGCGCGCCATTTGTAGCAGCACAGTGGTTGTGACCGTGCTGAGCCGCGGCACGCTCAAGAACGTCGTTCATCTTACGCCGGAATCCTGCTGTGATAACGTCCTCATGGAGTTCCGGCTGGCGCTACTTCTGGCCAAGATGAAGGGTACTACTATCTTCCCTTTGTTTGTGGGAGATAAGGTCAAAGACGAAGATGGGGACGAAGTATTCACGCACTACTTCAAGTCTGGCTGCTACCCCAAGTGTCCTGATATTATTGTGGACGCAATCGAACAGAAGGCACATCAATACATCACGGAAGCCCGGCAGACTCTCGGGCTCGGCCTTGAGGAGATGACGCGTCTTACAGTAGCGCAGGTCATGGGCGAGGTGACGCAATCCCAGGGCTTCTTTTTGCGGGGCCTAGAGTCAAACGCCTTGAAGGACGCTGTACACGTCATTCATGACTGCGTCCAGAGACTTATGCGGGAGCGTGCGAGCAGGAAGCTGGTGGACAACCTCCAATTTTGGACGCCCCAAGGGCAGGAGGTTCTGGACTGGCTCGCCAAATGCATGCTCGCTTCCTATGCGCACGTCTTTGCCCGAAACCAATTGGATTCGCTGAACAAGGTTGCTGAACTGCGAGACCAAGACATTGACAATCTGAACGACGAGTTTTGTGCAAATGCCGGGATCGACGGCAAGACGAAAATTGGCGGACGCGTCCGCCTGGCAATGGCAGTGGCGTCGCTAAAAGGCGATGGTCGAACAAAGACAATCACGGATCGTGCCCGCGATTACAAAGACACATCAGTGTCGGCAGATATGCTGATTGGCGCCCAAAACCAGCTTGAGGTCAGGGTAGTCAAGTCCAAGTCTGGAATTTTGCAAACATTGGTTTTGATTGGCCTCCTCTATGCGGCCTCTTTGTTTATGATTCCATTCCAGGGATTTCCTTTGTATTACAAAATACAGTCCGAGACCAAGCCCCGCAGCGTGACATCATATGGGGTGCAGCTAAGTGCGAACAATGTCAATTGGACCGACGTGACGCACGCGGAGGGATCGGGTGGTGCGTATGTCTTTGACAGCAGTGCTTCTGCCGCTCGACCTGGACTAGTAGTGACAAATTTGTTCCCGCACCCTGCAGAGGCACGGTATATTCGTGTCCTGCCTCGCAGCTGGCAAGGCCAACTAGGTTCCCACGAAGATGGTAACACCGGTGGTGATCTGCGGCTCAGTATTGTGGGAAGCCTTGCAGATGGTCCCAGCCTTGATTTTACAGTTGTGCTGGACGGCCTTGCAGGGCAGGCCTGGTTGCAGAATGGCTGTAGTGGTAAACATGATGCTCCCCCAGGGCAATGGGTTTCCAAGGATGAAAATGCTGGCCACGTACAGTGCTGTCTTGCAACACCCCGCGTCCACACGTGTACGCGTGACGGCTGTCTGAGCGCCAGTGGAGGTGATGCTGTCAAGGTCAACTGGCGCGAGGCCAAATCACGGTGTGAGACACGGGGCTGGAGATTGTGCAGCAGGGTAGAGCTAAATAGGAAGGCCTCATCTGGCTGCTGCGGCCAGCTTGAGGCCGACACCCCCCGCAATTTGTGTGGCTACGACGAGGAGCATGTCTGGACCAGCACCTCGGTGGACGCAGGTTGGGAAGAAGAAATAGGCAGGTTGCATAGCGACAATGCTTTTGAAAGTGTGAAACAAGTTACCGTCGATCTTCTGAGCGTGCGTCAAATTGATGGCTTACAGATTCAGGGAGGTGTGCCCGATTCTATGGCATACGGGGCAACGCCCCATGCCCAGTATGGGGTGTCCTGTACGATGTGGACGTTTGTTTGGCCTATACATTTCTTTGGCGCTGTCTTGGCTTGTGTGTACCAGCTTGCAACGACTACCCCTCGGGCAGCCGTCCAGGCTGTATGGTGTGAATGGATATACAATATATTTGTGACGCTGACAACTTTCTACATCGTGGCAACAGATCCTTTGGGTCCCAGCTTATTCTCCAACAACCCTGTTTGCAAGACGTGGGGGCCATCAGTTCGGTTACTTTTTTACAGCGAAGTTGTTAATCTGATCATGTATTTATCAATGTGCACGGTCCATTTTTTCCGGCCAGCGTGGTTTTTCAGAGTGGTCAACCCTTTGTCTTACGTTTGTGCCTTCGCCATCTGGTGGATGGTTTACCAACACACAGTAGCCAAGTATTTGGTGTTTATACTGGTAGTTTTTCTCGTTATCGCCTACCCGAGAGAAGTTTGGAGACGGAGGAGAGGGCAGCAGCAGGCCCAATACACCTTGAAAGACGATGTCAAGAAGTATAATGCTGCCTGGTCAGTGGCCAACGCATCTTGCTTCAAGTGGAAGGACGTTGGATCGCAAAGGCCGCTGAATGGCACGGAAATCATCAACGATGCGCTCGCCACAGCCCTGAAGCAAACCCTGCGCTTCCGCCCAGAAGAAATCGACGAATTCAAGATTGGCGAGGTCTCCGACGACACCTACATCAAGGTGGGAGACACATACTTTCAACCAGAAGCCAAAGTTGTCGTGCGCCAGGGGTTAGCTGCTTCGGGGAGATCGCACGGCCGACAGGTCCACGTCCAGGACAGGCAGCCATCTGACCCTGGTGCAGATGATGTTGGTTTCATCCATAATCTCTGCTCCGAAACCAAAATCCAAATCCAACAGGAGCGAGATGACGTCGTCAAAAAATGGAATTTTTTCAACAGGTTCTTGTTTAACATGGGAGCGGGCCCCAGATTCTGGCAACAGGCAAGCCGGTATGGCAGGACTGGAAAGTACCGACAGCGCACGCAGAATGTCGATCTTCTATTCGAGGAGGCGGTAGCACTCAACCAAGCCTTCCTCCAGCTGGTTGAAGACGAGATTCTGGGAGCCAGTCAGTCATTCACGGGGACATTGGTGTGTGGGCCCGTCAAACGCACTGATCGCGCCCTTCAAAAGGTCGTGCGCAAATACTACCGTGATATACGGTGTTTGACCGATCTCATTCGCTGTTGTATGGTACTGCCGTCCATAGAAAGCGTTCGTCAATGCCTGGAGGTAATTCGGAGCAAGTCAGTGGTGGGAGCTTTGCCAGCGCATGGTGAAGAAGAACGACTGATGTTGATGGCGGGGACGATGGAAGAGGCCAAATCTGAACAAGTTTTCAGGTTGGTCAATATCAAGGACAAATTTTCGGTGTACCAGGAAGATGGGTACCGTTACATCAATCTTAACGTGGAGGTGGCATGGACCATTGCGAGCGAGTCGGGGGACTCGTTGGAGTTCGTGTCAGCGTACGACATCTGGGATAAGCCGGACATCCGCACTCACATCTGTGAGATTCAGCTTGTTCTCGACAGCATGTATGTCCTCAAGACGACTGGATGTCATGAGAACTTCGTCGAAGCAAGGAACCTGCTTGCAAAGTGAGTGGGTCACATGCATGAAGGCCCCAGAGCAGGGCTGTTATGTTAGCTAGATTCAACAGATTGTTGCTGAAAGGCCCACATTAGCTGTAGACCTCTCACTACATCCAAACCTCAGATGTACGTATCACAGTTTCTTAATACAAAAAAATTTGGACACATGAATTACTTTGAGCAGAAGCAGGAGTCATTGGAGGTATTGGGTGGCTACGATTAGTAGGCTCCTTAAAATTATAGGTCTCTTTTGCAGAATATAGTCTCTGTTATAGGGTTCTTTTGCAAAAGAGACGTATAATTTTAAGAAGCCTACTAATCGTAGCCACCCCATAGCCGGCCGATCATGTCCCCATTACGGTTTCAATCTTCACTGTCCCCATCTTCGGCTCAGACTCAGCTCACTGCCTTATTCATCTATGAGACATGACTCATTCATCTGTGAGACATGCCTCATTCATCTGTGAGACACGTCGTACTCGTCTCTGAGATTTTCGTCTGTGAGACATGACTCATCCATCCGTGAGACATAACTCAATCATCTGTGACACATGACTCATGCATCTATGAGACATGAGCCATCTATCTGTGAGACATGAATCATTCACCTGTGACATATGACTTATTCATCTGTGAGACATGAATCGTTCATCTGTGAGACATGACTCATCTATCTGTGAAATATGAATAATTCATCTGTAAGATATGACTTATTCCTCTTAAAACAAATCTTACGAGAAATTTTACGCATGAGTCAGCAAATTATGGACATCAATTTTTTGTGTTGTAATAAAATGTACGTTGCAGTGATTTGGAGTGCGGTGCAGTGTGTTGCAGTGTGTTGCAGTTTTGTTTCGTGCGTCTACAAATTATCGTGAGAATTGATGATTTCCAAAATATCATGTAGTGTGATGACACACTGAGACAAGTGCACACACACACACACACACACACACGCACACACACACACACACATTCACAGAGTGCTAAATTATTTCTTCGAAATGTGTCGAGATTTCTGGATTGGTTGTACATTTTCTCTCTCACGCACACACACTGTCTCTCTCTCTCTCTTTCACACACACTCACACACACTCACACACACTCACACTCTCTCTCTCTCTTTCTCTCTTTTTTTCTCTCCCTCTCTCTCTCACACACACACTCACTCACTCACTCACTTACATATACTCTCTCTTTCTGTCCCTGTCTCTCTCTGGCTGTGTTTCTCTCTTTCTCTCTCTTTCTCTCTCTCTCGCGCTCTCGCTCTCTCTTTCCCTTTTTCTCTCGCTCTCTCTCTTTCTCTATCTCTCTTTCCTTTTCTCTCTCTGTCTCTCTCTCTTAATCTCTTTTTCTCTTAAAGATCGTGCCAGAACATTTTTTTGAAGTGTGTCTAGACCACGGAATTGGCTATCTCGGCCCTCGTTGACACACACACATACACACACACACACACTTACACACACACACACACACACACACACACACACACACACACACACACACACACACACACACTCACACACACACACACACACACACACACACACA
>Ga0105051_10008790_pt1 | contig 10147 bp, 10 predicted proteins | sample FRY02_FD_78383 | JGI IMG/M metagenome (GOLD analysis project Ga0105051, IMG submission 78383) | Freshwater microbial communities from Lake Fryxell liftoff mats and glacier meltwater in Antarctica - FRY-02 (megahit assembly) | ecosystem: Environmental > Aquatic > Freshwater > Ice > Glacier...
ACTTACTTGATGACCCCTGCGGCTTTGTAGGCCATCAGCGCACCAGGGTGCAACGCAATAGGTGCTGTTTGGGTCAAAATTTGCGGCGTTAAGCGACCCAGCGTAGCGTGAGCCTTTTGTAAAAAATCAAAGTTAGTCAGCATGGCGCGCACAATATCGCCCGCTTCTTGGTTTGACATGGCACTTGAAGCCACAAGAATCACACTACCGCGAATGGTATTGACTTGGCCTGACTGGAAGTCATAAGTGTTGGCAGGAATATCAATGCTATCAGTGCGCAGTTCAGCATTAAGTTTAGTGATGGCGTCTTTGCTCAAACCAATTAGATTTAGCTTGGTATCACGCGCAGCACTTTGAACCTGACCCGATGGAAAAGCCAACATGTTGATGATCAAATCAGCTTGGCCGTTTTTGATGAGATCAAGACCTTGATTATAAGAACCATAGGTGATGCGACCACCCCAAGCTTCGATATCTTTAACCGAAATACCGTAGGCTGCTAAAACAGCTTCGCCCGTGACAGACATGAGCGTTCCACGCTGGTTTAAAGACACCCTAACCGGCATCTTTTTATCTTTTATTTGAGCCAAATCTGTAATGCCTGAGCTTTGAGTTGTCAGAATCTGTACAGCAGCCTCTGGGTCAATCAAGGCAATAGCGGTAATGTTGTTCAATGGTGCTTTAAATGGCTCTAGCCCTTTTTCAGCAATAAAAGCCATTTGAGCGTGAGCAATACCCAACTGCACCTTGCCAGTTGATGTGAGCACAAGATTACTCGTTTCACGACCTGGCTCATATGTAAAAGCTGAACCCGGGTACTCTTTCTTTAAAGTTTCACCAATGGCCGTGCCAATTGCACTCCACGCTCCACCAACAGACCCGCCAGCGAGTGTAATGTTGTATGGTCCAGCGGCCAGTGCAGCCGGTGATTGCGCAAGGCTAACTAAAATTGTGGCTGAAAATGCACCTAAATATCGCTTGATATTCATGAACGTCGCTCCCTTAAAAAAGTGATTGCTTATGAATTCAACTTCAAATAGTTTTTACCAAATGTAGTAAACACTCAAAACAATCGTAGATCGTTCACATTGAAATATCAACATATTTTTCAATCATTTCTTGTAGTTAGGGAAAACGCTATGTTATTTTTCTAATCAAAATGAAATTAAATTTGTACCAAATTGACGCAAGCCTAACCCCGTTTTTTCTCGGCATTCATCTGTAGTAGCGGTTGCCAAACAATCTCAAGCTCTTGATTCATCGAAGTTGCGAGCCCATCAAGATCAGGCCAAAGCGATGCGTGTGTAATATTCATGCGGTAGAGTTCGCGCATCGCATCGCTTCTCATTTCTTTGCGCAACACCATTTGCACGAGCAACGGTTCATCATCTTTTTTATATTGATCCAGCAATTCATCAATTGTTAAGTGCAGTTGCCCTGGCACAACAAACAAGCCTGACTGCGCCACAAGCCGACTGTCCATTTCGTCAGGCTCACCAAACCAAATAATTGGGTACTGATTACTCAAAAAATATTTTTCGAGGTTTTCTTCGTTTCGTGGGTTAATTGCTGCTCGCGTAAGTGTCAAATCAAACGCTGGGTTCCGACGCCACAGTGCTGGCGTATTTAATGCATAGACAACCACATCATCAAATGCTGACTCAAGCGCAAAAAATGCAGCCACAAATGGCGACTTTGTGAAATCTAATAGACGCGTTGCAGCCCCATGGTGCTGCATAATTGCCATGCAACGAAACGTATTACTGAGCACGCCTTGATCTTGAATGTGCACATGCGCTTTACGCTTGAAAACTCGTATTGTGCGCTGCTCCTGCAAGGGCCAATTTTCTTGTGGGCCATCAAGTTGATTCAAACGCCTTGCAAGAGAACTGAGTAAGGGTAAATTGGCAAACGGCTGACCACGAAACGCCCATTGATCAAACTTGGTTGTCTCTTCTAAAAACTGAGCCCAACTGGAAATATCTATAACCTTCATGGCGAAAAACTCTCAAATTAAAGAAATGGGAAATCACTGCAACCTTCTACCGCAGCAGCCATGTCGGTATGCTTACCGCATGCAAAAGGTCATTCGTTTTGCTGCCAAACAAAAAGTTGCGAAAGGGTGAGTGACTATATGCGCCCATCACCATTAAATCAATGCTGTGGTCTTGAATAAATTTAGTCGTTATGCTTTTTGCGTCGCCTGTCATTAAAAAAGTCTGCGATTTGACCTGTGCAGTTTCTAGCTTTTTTTGAGCCCAATCAAGTTGCTTGGTGGCTTCACGGCTTTCTTTTCCGAGCATCAATACGTTTACAGTTAAGCCATTAAACAAGGGGTTGGTGACGACAAGTTCAATGCCTTTGCGTGACACCAAACCCCCATCAAAGGCAATCATTATATTTCGAGGTTCGACAAAGGGTTCTGTAACTGTCAAGATGGGTTGCTTAAGCTGACGCACCACTTCTTCAATATGACGGCCTAATTTGTGTGTATGAACCCGCCGACCTAGTACAAATAATTGCACCTGAGACGCTTGTTCAGCCAAGGTTTCAACCAGACTGCCATGGCGCTGTCGCATATCAGTTGCAGCGACGCCGTCATCAACCGCGCGCGCGCGCAATTTATTCAAAAAGATACGCCCTTTTTCACGGGCAATTTTGTTGCGTGAAGCATCTTCAGCAGAAAGCGATTGAAGCAAGTCTTCTTGTGTATCAAAACCGATGGTACCGCTGTAATCTTCGCTGGTTGAGGTTTCGGGGTGGCTATCAATAATATGAAGTAGTTCTAAAGGCGCATGCATTTTATTCGCCACCCAAGCCGCATAATCTGTCACGTACTCAGCAAAGCGAGACTGGTCCACACAAGCCATAATTTTATTTTGGTTATTCATGTGTGATTCTAATGCCCTGACAACATATCGTCTGCACCGTCTTTATCATGCACCGCAAATTTATCAACCATGGTTGCACTGGCATCATTTAAACCCAAGACTTCAACTTCAGTACCTTCTCGACGAAACTTTAAGATCACTTTATCTAAAGCACTAATGGCGGTGATGTCCCAAAAGTGTGAACGGCTCACATCAATTTTGACTTTTTCAATCACTTCTTTGTAATCAAACGCGTTGGTGAAACGCTCTGCACTAGCAAAAAAGACTTGCCCAAATACGCTGTAAGTGCGCACGCGGCCCTCGTCTTCGGTATAAGAAGTAACACGAAAAATACGCCCTACTTTATGCGCAAAAAAGAAGCCCGACAGCAGTACACCTGTCAACACACCCATTGCTAAGTCGTGTGTCAACACGGTTACCGCAACGGTTGCTAGCATCACGGCGCTAGAGCTTTTAGGGTGTTGGCGTAAATTGGTAATTGAATGCCAACTGAAGGTACCAATCGACACCATAATCATGACTGCAACCAACGCTGCCATGGGTATAAGACTGACCCATTCATCTAAAAAAACCACCATCACTAATAAAAATACACCTGCACACATCGTCGATAAACGGCCCCGGCCACCCGACTTGATATTAATAACCGACTGACCAATCATTGCGCAGCCTGCCATACCACCCATAAAACCTGTTGCAATATTGGCAACGCCTTGGCCAACACATTCACGATTTTTATTACTTTGGGTGTCTGTTAAATCATCAATGATGGTTGCGGTCATCAGCGACTCAAGCAAGCCCACCATCATTAACGTAAATGAATAAGGGAAGATAATGCTCAGGGTATGCCAGTTCAGGGGTACATCAGGCATTAGAAAGATCGGTAGACTATCTGGTAGTTCACCCATATCACCCACGGTTCTTATATCAAGCCCTAAAGCGATCGATACGATGGTGAGCACCACAATGGTCACCAGTGGCGAGGGTATAGCCTTGGTGATGTAGGGCAAACCATAAATAATGCCTAAACCCGCTGCTGTCATGGCATACACATGCCAAGTCACGTTAATGAGCTCGGGTAACTGCGCCATAAAAATAAGTATGGCCAACGCATTCACAAAACCCGTAAACACAGAGCGTGAAACAAACCGCATCAATACACCGAGCTTGACCCAACCCGCAATAATTTGCAATATGCCTGTCAACACTGTAGCGGCTAAAAGGTATTGCAGCCCGTGCTCTTTTACCAGCATCACCATTATGAGCGCCATCGCGCCCGTTGCAGCTGAAATCATGCCTGTGCGCCCACCCACAAAGGCAATCACAACCGCCATTGAAAACGATGCATACAAGCCCACTTTGGGGTCAACGCCGGCAATGATTGAAAAGGCAATCGCTTCAGGAATAAGCGCCAAGGCCACTGCCAAACCCGCCAACATATCGTTCTTAATATTTGAAAACCAGTCTTGTCGTATTGAATTCATTACTAATGGGTATGCCTAAATGAGGGGTTGCAATATGTACCAGAAAACCAATTGGCAGCCTTAATTTCTGCACTACATGCTTGCGCTCAAAATCAGTTGCCGATTGCATTGGTTGGCGCAGGCTTGCCTCACTTAGTCGGCAACGTGGGCCGCGCAAAATCTTATGCCGAAAGATTGTTTCACTTTCCGGTTATAGGCGCTTTACCTTTTGACGCGGCAACTGAAGCGCTTGAACGACACGTCAAAGAGCAAGGCGTTGGTTTTACCAAAGAAGCGCTTGACGAAATTCTTAAACAAACTCAAGGTTACCCTTATTTTTGCAGGAATGGGGTAGCCACTGTTGGGCCGTTGCACAAACTAGCCCCATAAACGAAGATGATGCTCGCTTGGCGACCGCTTTAGCGATTACGCAGCTAGATTCGAGTTTTTTCGTGTACGCTTTGATCGGTGTACGCCGATGGAAAAAAACTACATGCGCGCCATGGCTGAAATTGATAGCCCAGCACCCAGATCAGGCGATATTGCAGCCATTCTTAAAAAAGAAGTCAGCCAACTAGGCCCTTTGCGACACTCTTTAATTTCGAAAGGTATGATTTATAGCCCCGCTTATGGCGACACCGCTTTCACCTTACCCTTGTTTGCTGACTATATGAAACGCACACTACCTAGATTGTAAAATTTATCAGATGTATACAGATCTGAACCCATACCTAAAGTCTTGAGTAGACATCGCCGATAGGTATGAAAGACGCGACAAAAAAAATTATGGCCTACTATAAGCTTCACCTTGAACGAACCAGAGACAAGCTATGACTCAATCTTGGGCCCGGGTATATAAAGAGGTCGGCATTAACCCCGACTTACCTGAGCTTGCTCACGCCAATCTAGCAGTCTTTGCGCAGACCCTTTGCTCCCATTGGGCAGCGCAACGCACAAACAATATTGCCTTCACGTGCGTCATGCCCAACGGTATGAACGGTAGTTTGAGCTTTAAGCAGGTCAACGATTACTCCGACGACTTTGCAGCTTACTTACGTTACACGCTTGGGTTGCAAGCCGGCGACCGAGTTGCGGTTCAATTACCCAACTGTTTGGCATACCCCGTTGTTGCACTCGGTATTTTTAAAGCGGGTTGCGTGTTAGTAAACACTAACCCTTTATACACTGCGCCTGAAATGGTGCAACAGTTCAACGATTCACAAGCTACTGTCTTAGTCATTATTGATATGTTTGCAAACAAACTGCCAGAGGTGTTGGCACAAACAAGGGTGCAGCATGTCATCGTAGCAGGCGTGTCTGAGTTTTTTTCCGCCATACCGAAAGCGATCATTCGTGGGGTACAAAAAGTTTGGACTCGTGTCTTACCGCCTGTAACGGTGCCTCATACACGACTTGCCCTCGCACTTAAGCAGGGTCGACACACTATTGAACAGCACTCAGTGCGCGTTGAGTCGTATTGCGCAACTGTGGGTTTCAACGATTTAGCTGTTTTGCAGTATACCGGCGGCACCACTGGGGTCAGTCGTGGCGCCGAGCTTACTCACGGCAACCTATTGAATAATGTGAATCAAATTTTAGCGATGGGTGCCACCCATACCGTACCTGGCAAAGAATGTGTTCTGACGGCCTTGCCGCTCTACCATATCTTTGCGTTCACCACTAACCTGCTGAGCTTTTTGGCACTTGGGGCGCATAACATTTTGGTGCTCAGCCCAAGGCCGGTTCAAAACTTACAACGTGCACTTGAAAACTACCCCATTACTTGGGTCACAGGGGTGAATACTTTATTTAATGCCCTGCTCAATGAAGAATGGTTTTTAGCCTACCCGCCGCGGCATTTAAAAGCCTCTATCGCAGGTGGCACGAGCTTGCACAGCCACGTGGCCAAACATTGGCGCGAGGTCACCAAGACGCCCATTGCAGAGGGCTATGGGTTGACTGAAGCCTCACCTGTTGTGAGTTTTCACCCGCTACTAGGTGAACAACATGAAGACAGCATCGGCATACCGGTACCCGGCACTGAGGTTAAATTGATTGCTGAAAACGGTGAACCTGCCGCCTTCAATGAATCAGGTGAAATTTGGGTGCGCGGGCCGCAAGTGATGCGGGGGTATTGGAACAAAACTCAAAGTGCAGACCAAGGCATTCAAGACGGTTGGTTAGTCACAGGCGATATTGCTGTAATGAATGAAAGCGGTTTTATAAAGATTGTTGATCGTAAAAAAGATATGATTTTAGTGTCTGGCTTTAATGTCTACCCCAATGAAGTTGAAAACGTTATTGCCTTAATGGAATCTGTGCTTGATGTGGCTGTAGTGGGCATACCAGACGACACCACGGGCGAAGCTGTGCGAGCTTATGTGGTTCAAAACCCAGCTTCAAATATTGCTGTAGACACTCAAAGCATCATTGCACATTGTCGTCAGCACCTCGCACCTTACAAAATTCCACGCAGTGTGTTGGTTAAAGACGCCTTGCCTAAAAGCGCTGTGGGCAAAGTGTTACGTAAAGATCTAAAAATCGAAGTGCTGAGTGAAGAACACCATGATTTCAGAATTTGAAACCAAACTGCTTGGTATCATGATGATGGTCATCATGTTGGGCATGGGCGCCTCCCTCACTTGGCGTGATTTTTTAATTGCTTTTCGCAAACCAAAAGGCGTGCTTGTGGGCATTGTGTGCCAATATGGCATCATGCCTTTACTGGGCTTTTCAGCGGCGATCTTACTCGGGCTAAGCCCTGGCGTGGCAGTGGGTTTATTGCTTATTTCGTGTATGCCAGGTGGCACCACATCAAATATTTTTACTTACTTTAGTAAAGGTGTATTAGCCCTGTCTATCATGATGACAAGTGTATCAACCTTGTTGGCTTTGTTTATGGTGCCCACACTCTTAGAGTTTTACTCGCAGGCAGCAGGTATAACGGGTAACTTCAAAATACCGGCTGTCAATGTCGCGCAGGTGTTGATCGTGCTGTTAGTACCCACTGTTATCGGTATGGTGTTGCGCAAAGTAAACCCTAACATTGGTGCGAGTATTGAGCTATTAGGCGGTTTTTTAAGTGTGCTCGTTATTTTGTTTTTAGTTGTAACTTGGGTGCCTCGCAACTATGGCTTGTTGGCCATCACGCCGTGGCAGGTTTACGTTGCGTCAATTGGGCTGGGTTTGGTTGGCATTGCACTGGGTTTTGGGTTCGCAAAACTATTCAAGCAAGACAACAATCGCAGCCGCACCATTGCGCTTGAAACCGGTATTCAAAATGGCCCCTTGGCTGTATTGATTGTGACACTTACCTTTAGTGGCAGCTTGCAGCAAGATGTGTTGCTAATTCCTGTGTTGTATTCGCTTTTTATTGTTTTAAGCAGCAGCTTTATTACCCTTTGGTTTCGCCGCCTCAGCACCCGCGAAACGTTGGCTCGAGATCAAGCTAAGGTGGGGAAAGTTATCTCTTAGGCGCTAAACGAGCACACACTTATTTTTAGGTTTCTGTATAATTATTCTACTACTCCTCCTTATCCGGATCATTAAATTGGTATCGGACTAGGGCGAAAAAGCCGCTTTCGGGCGGTTTTTTCATTTGTGCGATACGATTTACGAAACAATATGAATAACAATTTGCAAGTTTTGCGAACCCAAATATACATCGATGGCTACAATCTTTACTACGGCCGACTAAGAGAAACCCCCTTCAAATGGCTAGATGTTGTTGCATTGTTCAGCAGCATTACGCGATCTATTGAACCCCATACAAAAATCATTTCAGTTAAGTTTTTTACAGCGCCCGCTTTAAGTAAATTTGCGAGTCATGGCCAAGATTCAATGCGCGCTCAAAATGACTATCATCGAGCACTTGAAGCCAGATACCCGAATTATTTTGAAAAAATACTTGGTTCTCATGTTTACGAGAAAAACGGCACCCGAATGCCGTTGTTTGTACCAAACCAATCTTTTGATAAAACTATTTCAGTCAAAGTGTGGCGTTTAGTTGAAAAGAAAACCGACGTTAATATTGCAATCTCTATGTACCGTGATGTGAACAGAGGTGACATAAATCAAATCGTGCTAGTTTCAAATGATACCGATGCAGAACCTGCAATAAAGGCACTAACTGAAGATTTTCCGGCCTTAAAAATTGGTTTAATTATGCCTATTACCCCACACATCTCTGAAAAAAAAACGTCGCCCAGCAAGTGTTAGTTTGTCTAAACTTGCCCACTGGACAAGAACCTATCTAAACGATGATGAATTAGCCTTGGCGCAGTTACCCAAGCAGGTGGCAACAAATAAGAAGCCCGCTCAGAAACCTTTGCATTGGTAGTTGATTAAGTATCGCGGCTCACCGACATCAACGCAACCTCAGACAGAATATTGTTAAATTGTCCAGCCGGTAGGTTTACCAAAGCTTTCAACGCTAAATCAACTTCTGCTTGGGCGCATTGCTGGGTATATCGCAGCGCATCGGTTTCACGAATAGCTTTTGCCACGGCGTCAAACTCACCATCACCGGTTTCAACGGCATGGCGTACTAACGCAATTTGCTCGGGCGAACCCACTTGCAACACGCGTATAAGTGGCATGGTGGGTTTGCCCTCGCGCAAGTCGTCACCGACGGTTTTACCCAAAGTGGCTTGATCACCTGAATAGTCAAGCAAATCGTCAATGAGCTGAAACGCAGTACCTAAATGACGCCCATAGGTAGCGGCGTATTGCTGCTGTTCAGCATTGGCTTGCGCCAAAACAGCCCCAGCATGGGCGGCAGCCTCAAATAACTTGGCTGTCTTAAAACGAACCACATCTAAATAACGCGCCTCAGTTACGTCTGGATCACGAATATTCATCAACTGTAAAACCTCACCCTCTGCAATGACTGTAGTGGCCTCTGACATGATCTGCATAATAGGCATGTTGTTGATTTCAACCATCATTTCAAAAGCACGGGAATATAAATAGTCGCCCACCAACACGCTGGCTGGGTTGCCAAACACGTTATTTGCTGTGCTGCGACCGCGCCTGAGATCAGATTCGTCAACTACATCGTCGTGTAACAGCGTAGCCGTGTGAATAAATTCAACCACTGCCGCCAAAGTATGTTGGCTCGGTTGGGTAAACCCCAGCGCCCGGGCAACCAAAAGCACCAACACTGGGCGTAACCGCTTACCACCGGAATGAATGATGTAGTCACCAATAGTACGTATAAGCACCACTTCAGAATTAAGTCGATGACGAATCACCAGGTCGACTTTTTGCATGTCTGAGGCTATGGGTTCAAGCAATTTGATTAGGTTTGGCAAGGTGTTTTCTTTTGACTTTCAAGCATTTAGCAGGTATATTTACGGGTTCGGTCGTTACGTAGTTGCCCAAGGCATGTATTTTAGCGTTTTAGGCCGAAACGACTTATCGTAACTGATCAGTCATTGTATTGAATTGTATTGTGCAGTAACAACCCGGCGTATCGTTTTAGGGTGTTTGAAACCCAAAAATACTTTACGCCACAAATAATGAGGTTAACCCATGTACGCGGTCGTAAAAACTGGTGGCAAGCAGTACAGAATTGCCGTTGGTGAAAAACTTAAAATAGAACAGATACCGGCAGACATTGGGCAAGAAATTACGCTAGATCACGTGCTTTCAGTAGGCGAAGGCGACCAACTTCAAGTTGGCGCCCCCACCCTAATTGGCGCTGTGGTTAAAGCAACAGTTCTTGCGCAAGGACGCCATGACAAGGTCAAGATCTTTAAAATGCGTCGTCGCAAGCACTATCAAAAGCATCAA
>Ga0105051_10008793_pt1 | contig 10145 bp, 3 predicted proteins | sample FRY02_FD_78383 | JGI IMG/M metagenome (GOLD analysis project Ga0105051, IMG submission 78383) | Freshwater microbial communities from Lake Fryxell liftoff mats and glacier meltwater in Antarctica - FRY-02 (megahit assembly) | ecosystem: Environmental > Aquatic > Freshwater > Ice > Glacier...
AATTGATTTATTACTCTTTAAGATGAAATAATATATAGAATTTAACGAATTAGAATTTTAGAAAACTGAACAATGGATAAACACGTTTGGAAACAAGTTAAAACACTCTCTTCATCTTCTCACAAACCATCTTCCAGGTGGGGACACAGCAGTTGCGTTGTTGGATAAGACATCGTATTCTTCGGTGGGTACGCTGATTCAAATTATATGAACGATCTTTGGGCGTTTAATTCAGTCACCATGAAATGGAGATAAATTTAGACTTTCGGAGACCTACCGATTCAAAGATCAAACTGTTCAATGAACTATGATAAATAAAATTAGCAAATAATTATCTTCGGTGGAGGAGGTGCCAATAAACAGCGTTTTAACTCTGTTAGTATTTTAAATTGGAAGAGCAAGTAATGGATAGGAATAAATCCCAAGTAAAACGAAATGGCTCCTTGGTAAAGAACGTACCATACAGCTGAATTTATGCATCCTTACTTGATTGTATTTGGAGGTGAAGGAGTTGCTGACATGGATGATCTGTGGATTTTTAGCTTTATTAGCCTCAGTTGGACAGAAGTTAAAATACCTTCAGACAAGATGAAACCCTGTGCAAGAAGATTTCACTCTTCGGTTACCATTGGAAATTAATTTTTCATTTTAGCAGGATGTCACAGCAAGTATCGATGTTTGAGTGACGTTTTCAGTATGGATTTAACTTCTTTGCTGAAAACTGGTAATTTTGATTAGTTGTAATGGAAATAAAAGAAATTTAAAAACTCTTCTTTTCTAACGAGATGGGGTCATTCATCTGTTGTTTATGATAATAAAATTTACATTTTTGGAGGCAGATTTAGCAACGATCTCAACGATTTATTAGTTGCTGATCTTGAAAATGGTACAATCAAAACAATTAAAACCAATCCATAAGCTCCTCCGGCGAGAAGAAGACATTGCGCAGGTTTTATTGGATCATCAATGCTTGTATTCGGAGGTTTTAATGGGCAATATTTCCAAGACCTGTATTACATTAGTGTCCATTAAGCAAGAGTAAAATTTTAAATTAATTCTGTATTCGATTAATAAATCATCACTAAATATCTGAATAAAAGATAAACTGCTGATTACAGTATCAAATCAAAATAAGACATAAGCTTCTATCTAAATATCGGCCTTATTTCAAAATATTTTGAAGGTTTAAATAAAGTTGGCTAGTTTTTAGAAGCTATAGATTTTTAATACACGATTTAACAGCTAAAAAATGTTTTTACAGTATTGTACAACGGATATGGATAAATTAATTTAAAGAATTAAGACAAATAGAAAATTAAGTTCTCGATTCCTATACAGAAAAGTGAAAAATTTTCAATCTAGAAGGAAAATCTTTAAAAATCTTTAATAGATAACCAAGACAGAAAAGTTTTCAAAAAAGCCATCCAAGGATTCAACCCTATAATTAAACTTGCTGAAGAATAATTTAGCGATTATTACATAGAGACCAAACAAAAAAGCTTCTACGATTTTGAAGTCAAAGTCGGAGATAACAAGTTCTTACTCAATAAGATAAAATTACTGGCTAAAAGTGAGTATTTTTACAATCTTATAACTTTAACCTCGGTCTAATAAATAATCGATTTAAAGAATGTTCTATCGGAATAAAGTTATATAGTTTACCAGATATTCTTTAACTTTTTGGATAGCGATTGGTTGGTTCTTCCTGACAATCTATCAGTGGATACTTTGATTGCATTGAACTACCTGGCTGATTACTTCTGTATCCCTGTACTTTCTCACATTTGTTCAAATGAGCTTTCGACTATGATTTCTGGAGAAAATGTTATAAAAATGTTGAATTATTCAATAAGAATGAAACTAATCAACTTATCGAAAACTTGCTGTGATTTTTGGATAAAAAAGGCAACAGAAACGACTAAATTCTCTGACTTAAAGTTTTAAATAAATAAATTTTTCAGATTTGATAATAAAATATGCGATTACCTTGAGTCTATGTTTTTAAGGATAAGCTTTGATTTAGCTCAAGGCATGCTAGAAAATTAAAAGCCCCCTGGAGCTTTGTCTAAAAAAACAGACGGGAATGTATCGATGTAAAAGTAAAACTATGAAACAAATCTCTATAATAATTGAGATTATAGAAATTTTATGCAATACATATTAATAGAGTGTAAACCTTCTTAATTAAACCTGATATTTAATATTTTAATCATTTTCTAGATTTTAGCTTTTCAGACAAAAACTAGTCTAAAAGTTATCGATTTACACATTACATTAACATAATTAATGCTGCGAGAATGAATAAGAACATTTCTTGTGTCAGATAATTTAAAGTATTTAGATTATAAAGCCATTTAAGATCAATATCCCTTTGAGGCTAAGTCTTTTGCAAGATCCTCAACTCTCTTGTTAAGTTCTCCTGGATTTTGGGGAACTCCATTTTGCATCTTCATAGCTGTGTTGAATGAGCCTATAATGATGAAAGTTTTAGTCACGCAAATGCATGCTCCTCCTTTTTCCTGATATTAAATAAAAAATACTTTCTTCAAATAAAGACTTGTGAAAATTTTATCTTTCCCTTCAGCCGCTTAGTAATTAACTGTGTAATATTTTTGGTTATACAGCCTAATGCCTGCCTTGTTTTTAGCAACTCCTTTGTTTCCAAGAGCTTCGATCAAATTTGATCTTTAATCAACTACAACATTATGTGTGATGTCTGGATTATTATCGTCGACTAAAGCGAAATTGTATTGAGGCAATTGCTGAATGGGGAGATTGGTAGCACAAATGACTCCCTCTCGAGTTAAGATGTATGCTGTTTAGGAGACTCCTCCTGAAGTCAAATAGTCGATGTATGGTTTGTAGGCTTACATTTTTCAAAAATAAATTAAAAAGATATTATAAAATACGATTCTTTTGCATTTAAACGGGATTTTTTATTTCATGCTTGTTAAATATATTTAAAAAACACCTCGCATATGAAAATATTAAATAAAAATCCCTATTTCTTAAAAAAGAAATAAGCATCCTTCTCTTTAGATTTAAATAATTTTAATTGCTTTTTCTATAGCATAGAAAAAAGTTAGTAATTTTACAATTTAGACCCCGTTCAAAGGCCTTAAATCTTTTAAAGAATCTGTTGAAAGTATAAATTTTATTTTTAATCGTTTAAAATGTGTATATGGCTTATTAATAATTCGAAAAAATGATTTATAAACATAGTAAAGCTTTAAGTAGTGCATTTTTTACGAATAAAATTATTTGAAACAATTCTTTATTAATATCACATGAAAAAATTAATAATCAAATTTTATAATTAAGCATATGCAGTATTTAATATAATTTGGCGGATGAAAAAGAAATCCTAGCCTTAACTCGGTTATAATCTGAGAAAAAGATAACATATGTCAGTATTCTAATGCTTCAATCTTTAAGAACAATAGCTCAATAGCGCAGTTATGGATTCATCCTAATATCGATAAAAAAAAAAGAGGAACCACAAGAAACGAAAAAGTTCAGAAAAAGATTATAACGGAAATAGAAACTCTGACTCCGAATATGACTCTGATATTTTTGATGATAAGGTCATTTATGACAGGCTTCCTGAAGGCACTTCATAACTTAAGGAACTGTTTGGTGATGTGAAGCAAAGAATTAAATTCTACAAGCAAACGTTCATCAATGAGCAATAAGAACTCAAAAGTAATTATGAAAATAAATAAAGATAAACAATCTCATGTAGGGCAAACATCTGTGCCAATCTGTGCTGATGTAACAAAATTCAACTTTGACAATTTGATAAAAAAGCAATTGGAAATTAGCCAAAATTATTTTGATGTCATTATGATGGATCCTCCATGGAAACTTTCCAGTTCACAGCCCTCCAGAGGTGTAGCCATTCAATATTAAAGCTTGAATGATGAATACATCTAAAAAATACCTGTTCCTAAGTTACAGAAGAATGGAGGATTGCTAATTATTTGGGCCATTAATGCCAAGTACGCATTTACTGTAAATTTAATGTCAAAGGTGTGGGGATACAGGATAGTTGATTCAATAACTTGGGTTAAAAAAACTATAAATGGAAAAATTGCCAAAGGTAATGGCTTTTATTTACAGCATGCAAAGGAAACCTGTTTAGTTGGGGTAAAAGGAGATCTATAAAAAATGATCAAAGGAGGAGTCGCCAAAGATGTAATTTTCAGTTAAAGACGAGGCCAAAGTCAAAAACCCACAGAAATTTATAATTACATTGAAAGTCTGGTGCCTAAGGGATATTATCTTTAAATCTTTGGAAGAAGAAACAACTTAAAAAACAATTGGATGACGATTGGGAACTAAATTTGATTTATCTTGCTAGTAAATTTTAATTATAATAGAATATAAAGTTTTTTCTTGTTAAACGATCCAATGAGATATATTTTTTAAAATATATTAGAAAAATTAATTAATTTTTAGTGCTTTTGATAATGCTTTGATTTATTATAATTTAGATTATTATCTCTACAGTGGTATTTAAAAAGAATAAAAATTGATTAACAAGCATTCCAAGTCCTAAAGTGTTAACAAAAATTTAAAGCCTTACAAAAGGTTTTTGAAAATATTTTTTCTGTGCATTTATATAATCACGTTTTGAAAGTTAAAATATTTTGATTGGATATAAAAATAGCCAATCAAATTTTAGATTTACATTTAGTTGGATAGACTCTCTCATAAATGCCAAATTGACTTTTAAAAAATTATATAGGAAATATATAAATGGCTAGAACTAAACAAACGGCTAGAAAATCTACTGCTCAAAAGGTACCAAGAAAACAATTGGTTGCCCAAAAGATTGCAAGAAAATCTGCTCCCGTCACCACCGGTGTCAAGAAACCCCACCGATTCAAACCAGGAACCGTTGCCTTGAGAGAAATCAGAAAATATCAAAAGTCAACTGATCTTTTGATAAGAAAACTCCCCTTCCAAAGAATGGTCAGAGAGATTGCTCACGAATTCAAACAAGAGCTCAGATTCCAAAGCTCAGCCGTCCTTGCCCTCCAAGAAGCTGCTGAAGCCTACCTCGTCTCTTTGTTCGAAGACACCAACCTGTGTGCCATTCACGCCAAGAGAGTCACCATCATGACCAGAGATCTTCAATTGGCCAAGAGAATTAGAGGAGACAGATTCTGAAGTTACCTTTAATTACGTGATTATTCATAACTTTCTGTTTGCTTCTTCTTTCTTTTATACCTGAATATTTCAATTCAATTAACTCTTAAATTAAAAACTATAAATCTCGAAAGTGTTTATGCAATTACACTGCGGCTAAAATCAAGTTAATTATGTTAGAAAAAATAAATTATTCACGATAAGAAGTGCGTGATTATCATTATGCTTGGCTCAGTCCTGTTTAGCTTGGCTTGGGTAAGTTATGCTTTAGTTTTTCTCATTAAAGAACTTGTTCGCATAGTAACCGCTAAACATTGTAAACGGATCTAAAATTATTGAATATGACAGGGTAAAAAAGAATTTTAAGGGAAAGTTTAATCTCTTGTAGTGATTGAAAATGACTAATTTGGCAAAAATTACAGTTAAAAGAAGAATGCTAGCGCTTTATACTATCAGTAATTTTCTTACTCTTTATCTTTACATTTCAAGGTGCTCCAAAAGTTTATTTTGTTAGGAAGTCTCTGTATGGAATTTTAGATATTTTAAGACTTTTTAATTGAGGACTTTATATTTTAATTCATTGCTTAATTAGTTAATCTTTAAGATAATAAATAGTAAATGCGATATTTTGATAAAAATCATATCCTGATACAGAAAATATTAATAAGTTTTTTAATAGGCAAAGTTAAAAATGAATGATAAAATTATGAAAAAAAATCAATTTCAAATACGGAAAGTTCCTGTTAAACGTTTCCCTCCATAAAAAGTAACTTAATTGTATGCACTTGATATTCATTCTATTTGTCTGCCAAATAAGAATAAAAGGCATATAAATTGGGCAAATACAAAAAGTGATTTATATAATAACTACGATGAGTAAATCAACGATACAATAATGTACTCTTAAACTTATCAGCTACTTTACTCGAAGTATTCTTTAATGAAATAGGAACGTCATAAGTAAAAATAAACTGTTCAATCATAAATCGACATTTTAAACGCTAAAATATAAGGCGAATAAATATAAAAAATTAGATTAACAGTAATGCGAGATACGTTTTACACTGAGATATAAAATGTTCGATAGGAGCTAACTGACTGTCGCAACAAAAATTACAATTTGAGATGGGAAATTTACCATCAACGAGGGACTTATTACGTGAATGCAAATAATAACGCATTTTTTGGAAACGGTGAAGCTACCTATTAAGACTACTTACTTCTGTAAGAGCAAATGGGTAGCGTGTCGAAAGGTCTCAACTAAATCGAACTGGCCTTGCTCCCAAAAAGATAATTCATTCAGTAAAAATAATTTTAACTATCAAATATTGATCGGAATTAAATAAACCCTTAAAATGAGTAGAAAATATACTTAAAATAAATTTGTTGTATCTGTTACGATTAAATAAATGAAGGGGAATTTATTACAGTTCTCAAATGCAAGCATATGCATCATTGTGAGTGTATTAAGGACTGGCTGGTTAAGCAGAAAACGTGCCCTATATGTAAAAAATAAGTAATATTGGATGAATTTCACTTGAAGAATAAAGAACAAACATAAGAAAATTAATAAGAATGATCAGCTACTTCGATTATCAGAAGAACACTTTAATTATTAGATTAATAAATAGCAAAATAGATAGAGCGCTACATAGAAAAATATCCTCTATGAAAGATCAATTGAACCCAAACCAAGAAATTGATGTTATTTAACTTCTATATTCACATGGATCATATGTCTTGAGGTTTATCGATGAGTAAGCAGTTATATTTTTAAGGAACAATATGATTAAAAATACACTTACCCGGGTTTGAACCGGGGACCTTTCGCGTGTGAGGCGAATGTGATAACCAACTACACCATAAGTGTGAGCTGATTATATTAACGCTATCCTACTTATAATCACTATTTAAGCGTTACTTTCATGAGAGTTTTATCCAACTTATTTTAACAAACTATTATACATTCATATCTAATAAAACTCGTTAAACTAATGTTAATTTTTAGAGGTAGCGTCAGTTTGGACAATATAATGGGCCAATAAGGTTATCAATTTGTTGTCGAGGAAATAAATATATTTTAATCTTCTAACTCACCTTTGTACGATATTCTACTATACCAGCTTAAGATTTTATCGGTCAATTTATAATTTGTTAAGGCTGAGAAAGAACAATAAAATTGGTTAAGAAATCACTTAAAATAATAAAATATCCATCCAAGCTCCATGAGTGACGACTTAGGATAAAATAGATGACTGCTGAGTATAAATTATAAACAAAGACTAATATATTAAAAACAAACAATTGTACCTAAAAGATGAAAATATTGCCTGTCCAACCTAACCATTCAAGGAAAAATAAATCTCAAATGCTTAAACTTTCTAAAACCCATCCAAAATGAGATTATAAACAAATCCACACATACCATCACATGCCATTCAATGCGCCGTCACTCCACTAATCTTCTGCATAAACCTGTACACCACAATAGCCGCCGCATTAACCGGGAAGGACCTCATCATGCAAATGAGGTACCCTTTGTAGAATCCCTTCACCCCGTGACTGTCGTAGCTGTCCTTAAAACACTGTAAGGTTGACTTGTACTTGAAGTCCCCCAGCTTGTCCGTCTGCATTAACGTCTTCACGTAGTCGAATGGGTAGTTTAATACCCAGTACATTGTGCCACCCATCCCGCCGGCGATGAAGGGTACGTATACGGGCAGGTCTTGCTTGTTTGTTACTCCTTATGGAGTGAGCAGGGAGGTTATTCGTTAAATTGTGGTGAAGTATAAGGCCAGGCCGGTTGATTAACGTACGGTTGAGGCGGTTTGACCACGGTTTAGGCCCTTTATGCCGTGTTGTTTGTATATCTTTACCACTGCATCTAATGACCCTTTGTATACTTTTTAGGCCTATGAGCGTTGGATTTGGACTCTTATACGAGTGTGTTAGATGGGGCACTTTTATTAATTGTAGAAATTACCATCAGAAAGGAATTTATACATTCTGCGAAAAATGCACATAAACTTTTGCTCAGAGATGACAGCTACCCTGCATTTTTTAAGCCTTATTTTTAAGCAAGAAATTTTTTGCTATTCTCATAAAGGCCAAACCTCATTGATCCAAGGATACCAACACCGATTAAAGGCGTGACACTGCCTGAAATATTTTATAATTTTACCTTTATATAAAGCAAATAATCCTTCATTTTTTACGATTTTTGTAAGACAGTCAATAATACCTGAGTACATTTTGTTTGTATTAGACTGAGTTTGTAATCTGACCTTGATGATTTAAAAAGGCTGCATTACTAAGACTTGCGACCATCCTACTTTAAAAAATAATTACCGGCAACCATCCCATTGAAGAATGAGAGAAATGATTAAGCATACGTCATTAGATAAGATATAAAATAAAATTCAATTTGAATAACATCATGAATTTAAATTTACGTTATTATTAATATTCTGACGATTATCTTATTTGGCAAAAAATTTAATTTTCATCATATTTAACTTTTGATAAATTGTTGAATGGATTGATGATTTTATATCATACAAAAGATGTAACCTATTTTGAGAGCATAAATTAGGTCATTTGGCTTAAGGAATTTACTTATTTGTAATAGATTTCGTTAAAAAATTTAATATTTTATTAAAGCCAAATATGTAACTCTTCATCCCAAAGAAATCGAAGATAATTTTTTTTACTCATTTGTCAAGATTCTTTGAGAAAATACTTAATCATATCTTTTAGGCTGAGCTAAGTACAATCGGCTGAACAAATTTAAGATTTTAGTTCTGAGATTATTTTTCTTCATAGAATTCATATAATAAAAATGCTTGAAGATCAACCATCCACTATTTTTTAATCCCAATACGTTTACTTAGTTGCTATTTTGTTAGCAATACTATGGAGTCAAAATAAAAAGATACAGTTTAAGAAGAGAATCTCTCGTCAACGAACTTGTAGCTCAACAATAACAGATGATGATAAAGTAATCATTGCCTTGGAAATTCAGAATCTTTTTGTAGAATGCTCCGATAGAAAATTAAAGGACTTCTTGCCACTAAATATTTAGAAGTCTGAAGAGTCCTATATACAAAAGCTAAAGGGTCTTTTTGGCTACGGAGCTTACTATAAAGTCCTCTACTAGAAAAACAGAATAAAAAGTTTTTTAAAAGGGTTGAGATCATTATAAAACGCTGAGATATACCTCTATACATCCTTGGATAAAAAATTTACATAAGTGATTTTAAAAAAGCTGGGCATCGAAGATTATTTTCCGTAATAATTTCGAAGGTACTGTGGAGAAGAAGAGAAAAATATGAATTAAAAAAAGCACCCAAGCTGGGTAGACCACAATACAAGGCGAGTAATGGTGGTAACTGCAAACAAGTAAGACTTCGATGAAGAGGATAAGAAATACTTCCTTAGCCTGCACCGCCTGAAAAAATAAAAACTGTTGAAATCAACCTTTTCCCTAATCAGGCACATTCTTTAGAAAGTCTAAAGCGTTGATGATCTGCATGCTGAAATGGACGAGGTTAAGGCTCAAATATAAAGCGATTATGAAAACGAAGAGATTGTAACCGTCTGAGTGTTTAGGGCATTCAGGTGATGATTTAATTTTTATAATTTTAGTTACGGTTTTGATAGAATTATGATATTATTATGTGTTTATCAGTAAATATTAAGCATGAATTATTACATTTATTTTTGTTTATATCAGTGATTTGCTTATGTGAAGCCAAATATATTTTAACAAAGCTAACAACTGTTGGCTGATAAAATTAGTTGAATATTCATTTTTGTCCAAAGCTAAAAAAGTTCTTTATTTTCAGGTTCTGTAGGGAAGACTGTCTGGTCAATGATTGTTTTACACCCTAAATCCTACTCTGATCAATAGACTTTAAATCCTTTCCCTCTGTCTTTTTATTGTTATCCTCATTTATCATCTACAATACATTGTTTAATGTCTTCATTATTTGGTC